>Ga0209754_1001212_pt1 | contig 27396 bp, 23 predicted proteins | sample MesohylBB_FD_187295 | JGI IMG/M metagenome (GOLD analysis project Ga0209754, IMG submission 187295) | Host-associated microbial community of the marine sponge Aplysina aerophoba from Gulf of Piran - sponge mesohyl, lysed by bead beating... | ecosystem: Host-associated > Porifera > Sponge >... | reverse complement strand
AAGAGGGAGGCGGCCACATGGCGGTTGTGGAGAGCATTGAACGCCCCGACACCGACGACGCTCCGATCAGGGCGCACGTTCCGACGGTGGTCGACGGGATCGTCTCAGCGTTTGACCTCTTTGGCGTCCAAGGCCTCAGGCACTGTCCCCGCTGCTTCCGTCCTCGAGACCAGCCCCGGCCGGATGCGGTGACCCAGGCGTGGACCACCCTCGGCACCACGATGTACGCAGCGATGGGCCGCATCGTGGCAGAGGCGGCCGATGAGCAGCGATGAGGGCGAACCCGTAGTTCAGGCTCGCGCCGAGGTGGCGGCTGCCGCGTACAGCGGGCCGCTGCCGCCGCCGGAGTGGCTCAGACAATACGAGGCGGTCGTCCCCGGCATCGGGGACCGGATGATGACTGTCGTCGAGAGCGAGGTGACCGACCAGCACGCCGAGTCCGATCACCGCCGCGACATGGAGAGGGCGCTCGTCGGCGCCGGCATCACGCTGGCCAAGCGGGGCCAGATCGGTGCTTGGCTGTTGGGGTTCGGGTTCTTGGTGGCGTCGGTGGTGCTCATACTGTCGGGCCACAGCGTGCTCGGCGGCGTGTTCGGCCTGGCCGACCTCGTGGGCATCGTGGCGTCGTTCACGGTGGCGTTGCTCCGCCGCCGTGACGAGCAACACTCCCACGACTAGGACCTTCCGGGCCGTCGCCCGGAAGCACCCGATGGCCAACATTCGGTAAGGAGGGGTATCGAGTGTTGGAGCGGCGTTGCGGCCGTGACTGCCGCGACGTCGAGCGTTTCCGCGGCCGACGTTAGACTCGTCGCTGTGGCGGATGTAGCGCCGAGTTCGGGCAGCGCCGGCGGTCGCGTGGGCAAGTCGCGAAGCGATGAGCGCGCGGCGGCGGCTCGTCCGGCGTTGTGTGCGGCTGATCTGCCGGCGCACCTCGCGGCTGGCGATCGCCGCGGCGGGGCTGTGGCCCTACGCGAACTGGTCAAGCGTTGGGCCTGCTTCCCGCAGCAACGCCCGATGATGATCGCCCGAGCACCCCGGCGTCACCGGTGGTTTGACCGGTTCACGTCGCGTCGGCATGATCTCGTGCGCATTTCGGCTGTGGTCCATGCACTATGTGACCGTGACGGCGTCGCGGTTCCCGGTTGGGTCTACAAGCACCGCAGCCGTCGCCCCCTCGGTGTGGTCGCGTCGTTTGACCCGGCCACCGAGTGGGGGCGTGTCGCTTTGGCCGACGCTCCCTCGGCGTGCGCGTATCACGATGTGTGGTTCGATCAGGCCATGATCGAGAACATCACCGTGCACGGCTTCAGGGACTAGACGGCTGCTGGTCTGTGGGCTTCGAGGGGTTTGAGCACGCCAGCTTCGACGGTGATCAGCTGATGGAGCTGCTCGCCGAGTTGGATGCCGAACTAGGCGCACACACCGCTGGGACCGGCCCGTATCGGGTCGCCATCGCCGGTGGAGCGGCTATGGCGCTGAGGCTGTCAGACCGGCTCACGGGCGATGTCGATGTGGTGTCTGAGGGGATGCACCCCGATGTGCGCCGGGCTGCTGAAGCGGTGGCGTCGCGTCACGATCTGCGCCCGGACTGGATCAACGACGCTGCCAAGCTCAAGACGGTCTCAGTCGACGCGGACTTGGAACCGGTGTATGTGGGCGCCAACTTCGTTGTGGAGTCCGTCGGCGCCCGGTACCTGCTGGCCATGAAGCTCGCATCGGCGCGGGTCGTCGACAAGGCTGACTGCGTCGCGTTGGCTGCCGAGCTGCGGATCCAGAGCCTTGAGGAACTCCTCGATGTCGTTGAGGCCGCTCTGCCCAATCAACGGCATCGCACGGTGAAGATGCAGTACTTCGCCCAAGAGGTGATCGACGCCGCCCAGCCGGCCCCGCGACGCAGGCCGTCGCGCGGCAGCCGGGCACGGGACTAGCCCGATTTTGCGGGTCGGTCCGGCGCTGAACCTGCAGGCGGCGTGAACGGACACCGGCGGATTGCGGGCCGGTGGCCATCGAGAGTCTTGAGGCAGTGCCTTCCGTTGCGCCGCGCGATGGGCAGGATCGTGTCGGAGGCGAACCCGAGCGAGGGTATTTGAATTATTATTGTAATAATCTTTCAAAATTTGGTATGTTGGTTCCAGCGCATTCATCCGGAACGCAGAAGGAGCCAGTTCCATGCGAATGAAGCGAATCGAGGTTGACAATGAGGTGTTTGAGCAACTGCAGAACCTCGCCGAACCGCTTGTGGATGATGCCAACTCAGTGTTGCGTCGCGTGCTCGGCATCTCCGGGAACGAGCCCGGCGCCACAGTCACCTCAAGGCCGCCGACAAGGCCCAGTTCTGGTGCTGCCGAAGGCGTGGCGCTTGGGTCCCGACCGAGTGTGCGGCACGATCAGGATTCAGTGAACCGACAAGAGGCGGGACTTGAGAAAGTAGGGCGTGCACGCCGCGGGTCGCTGCTGCCACAGGCCGCCTACGAGATGCCCGTGCTCGAGTCGCTTGTCGAGTTGGACGGATCGGCTCCGTCGTCGGTTGTCGTCGATCGCGTGGGCGAGAAGCTCGCAGCACAGTTCACCGACATCGACCGTGACAAGACGTCCGGAAAGGGCGTCATCCGCTGGCGGAACAGAACTCAGTTCGCTCGGCATGCGCTCGTTGAGAAGGGGCAAATGTTGCGAGATTCACCACACGGCGTCTGGGAGATCTCGGAGGCAGGCAGAGACAGGGTGAATGGTTAGGTGAGGTCATGACGTTCGACGGCGCAGGGGACACCGTGACGGTCGGCCGCATGGCGTCGAGGCCCCCTTCGCTGGCATCGTGAACATCGGTGAGGATCTGGAGTCCTCACCGCGACGAAGAAGCGGCCGTCTTATGCCGCCCGCATCGCCACGGCTGAGATCGACGACGGAAGCTGGGCAGGCCGCGGCCGCAACAGGGCGCTCGTGCAGCTAGCGCGGTTCTGGCGTGCCTGGCCGTCGCGCCGCGAGAGCATGGTCAACGAAGCTCCCTCACCAGACACTGATCCCTCCACGTTGGCCAAGGTGTCCGCGGTCGTGCGCATCTTGTGCCTGCACGACCACATCGCGGTGCCAGCATGGACCCAGGGCCACAAGGCCGATCCCGAAGTGATGCTGTTCGATTTCCCCCTCGACAGCAGATACGGACGACGGATGCAATTGACCGCGCCCGCGGTGTGTGCCGCGTACGGAGTCTACTTCACCTGGAACCTCCTCGACCTGTGGCGCCGTCAGGCGATCAACGCTCGGGAACCGGAGGAAGCGTCCCAGGTGCCGCGCTGACGCTCGCGGCCAGCGGGGCGGTGCGGGAGCGCCGCCGGTGGAGCAGAGAATGGCCGGGGCCCTTGCCAGAACGACACGCCAGCCGAGCTGGTCACTGGCTTGAGATCGGAGTGTGGCGAGACCGCCAACGAATCAGGACTGCGAAGAACTGCCTCAGATCTCCGGTATTGGGTGAACAGCAACGACCAGCGAGGCCGCATTACGGAACTGATGCGGTGGCTGAAGGGGGGCAAGCTCTACCGGTGGTTGCGACTGAGGGCAGCATAGACGCTGTGGGCTGAGTGCCAGTGGTGGAGTTTGCGGGGCCTTACACTTCGGGGGCGATGGACATCCAGCAGATCACCGGAACGGCGCGCAAGGTGAGCCAGCTCCTGGCGAACAGCCGGTTCGGACTGGACTACTACCAGCGCGAGTACAACTGGAAGGAGGCCCAGGTCGGGAGTCTCATCGACGACTTGACCGACCGCTTCCGCAGCGAGTTCGACCCGGCACACGAGCGGCACGATGTCGAGTCGTACCGGCCGTACTTCCTCGGGCCGATCGTGACGGTCCAGCGCGGCGGTGTGCGGTACCTGGTAGACGGGCAGCAGCGGATCACCACGCTGAGTTTGCTGTTGATCTATCTGCGTAATTCGTTGGCCGACACGCACAGCGACGAGTTGTCGTCGCTCGACTCGTTGATCTTCTCGACGAGGTACGGGCGCAAGACGTTCAACCTCGATGTCGAGGAACGCGACCGGTGCATGATGGCGATCCTGAACGGAGAGGCCTACGACCCCGACGGGCAGCCGGCGTCAGTGCAGAACATCTGGAGGCGATACGACACGGTGTGCGCCCGCTTCCCCGACGACCTTCAAGGCAAGGCGCTCGCGTACTTCTCGGACTGGCTCCAGGACAGAGTGATGTTTGTGGACATCGGGGCGCCCAGCCAGGACATGGCTCTGGAGATCTTCGAGACTATGAACGACCGGGGCCTGCGTTTGAGCAGCACCGACATGCTCAAGAGCTTCCTGCTCTCGGAGGTGCGAGACGAGGCGGCGATCGACGACCTCAACACACGCTGGCGACGCCGCGTCACGGAGCTGGCCGACTTCGAGGAGAACGCCGATGCGGAGTTCGTGAAGGCCTGGTTGCGCGGCAATTACGCGCAGACCCAGCGCCAGCGCAAGTCGAAGGCCGCACCCCGCGACTTCGAGATCATCGGCACGGCGTTCCACAAGTGGGTTCGAGACAACGCCGCCAGCATCGGGCTCTCTCGGTCCGACGACTTCCGGCGCTTCGTTGAGCATGAGTTCATGGGCCTCAGCAGCCGCTACATCGAGCTGCTTCGCGCCCGGTGGGAGCCGTCGAGCGGCTTCGAAGCGGTCTACTACAACGCTTGTGCCGGTTTCACTCTGCAACTGCCGGTGATCCTCGCGGCCGTGACCCCCGACGACGATAACGACACGTTCCGCGACAAGGCGGCCCTGATCGCTGGTGCCATCGAGATCTACTTCGTGCGGCGCATGGTGAACTACCGCAACTTCGGCTATTCCACCGTCGTCTACACGATGTTCAACCTGCTGAAGAAGCTGCGGAACCAGCCGACAGAGGAAATCAAGCAGGTCCTTGTCGAATGGCTCGACAGCGAAGACGAACGACTCGACGGGCTCCTGCAACTCCGGCTCACCAAACGCAACCGTTGGCACATCCACTACATCCTCGCCCGGATCACAGCCTGGCTCGACCAAGAGCTGGGCAGCGCGGGCAGCTTCGGCAACTACTTCGGCGAAACCGACCGCAGGCACCCCTTCGAAGTGGAGCACATCTGGGCCGACCGCTTCGACCGGCACTCCGACGACTTCGACCACCCCGACGAGTTCCAGCGGCACCGCAACAGGATCGGCGCGCTGCTACTGCTGCCAAAGGACTTCAACGCCAGCTACGGCGCGATGGATTACAAGGACAAAGTCGAGCATTATTACGGCCAGAACCCGCTTGCCAGGTCGCTCCATCCCAGGATGTACCAGAACAACCCGACCTTCCTGAGGCTTATCGACACCCACGGGCTGAGATTCACGCCATTCCCATCCGCGTTCACGAGGGCCGACATCGACGAGCGCCAAGCGCTCTATCGCGATCTAGCTGAACTCGTCTGGGCACCAAGCCACCACGGGCTCGGCTGAGACGCGCCCTCGGAACCCCGCCGAGCCACAGCCAAGGCGTGTCCACCGCGCTGGGCGAGAACGACACGTTCCGCGGCGCCGTGAACTGCTGATACTGGTCTGGGTGCTGGGCATCATGACCCTGGCCGGCATCCTCTTCAACGGCATCACCGCGCTGATCACTGCCCTGTCCAGGGGATTAGGCGTGGGCTACACGAGCCGCATTATCCACCGCTACGAGGAGGAGTTCACCCACCTCAGGGATCCGGCGGCGGCGGCCGAACTCTGGGCACTGCCGACTCGGCACTGCTGGGCTCGGCCATGACCACCGTCCGGGGCTTCGGCGTGCTGATGTACTCCTCGCTGATGCCCTTGCAGCAGTTCGGCATGGGCAGGGCTATCACCATCGCCTACTTCCTCGTCGCCGCCATCGTGGTGGTCCCGCCCTCGATGTTCGTGTGGGCCGCATTCCAGAACTACCATTCCGGAACATGGTCGCCGGGGCCGAGCAGAAGATGGGTGAAGAGCGGTGAGGGTGTAACGGGAGAATCACATGTCTACTCGTGAGCGGCTCATAAGTCTATTCTCGGAATGTGAAGAGCTATGTGCTCGGACTGGACTTGTGGGACCTCAGACAGCCCAGCCTAGTTTTAGGCTCATATACACCAGCGTCGAGACTTACGAGAGGAGTAACCGCTTCGTCATCATCGGAGAGAATCCCGGCGGCGATCACTCGGATGCAGACACCGACGACCGCAGTCGCCCCTTCCAGGAAGAGGAGTACTCAGCCTATCTGGACGACAACTGGCGCGACGCAGGCAGAGGTGAGAGTCCGTTCCAAAGGGCTGTGCAAGGTGTCGCTATGGTTGCAGCTGGGACCACTCCTACCCAAGCGTTTGTCGCTATTCGACAGCAAGAGATAAAGCCAGAGAGCCGAACGGGTACTAAGGCTGCGTCTTTTCTCCGCTGCACGCCGTCGCTGAACATCATTCCGTTCCGGCAGTCCAAGAAGGACCAGCTTGATGACACCCTCATGAGACGCGGGGTTGAGATAGGCTGGGAGTTGCTTTGCCTAATACGCCCTCGGCCACGGTACATCATCACGCTGGCGAACGGGGTCGGGGGACCGATATGGAGGACCATTCTCAGTGAGAGTGGCCAAACAAGAGGGACAGACCATGAAGAGTGGATCCATCGTAACGTAAAGCGCAAGTATCGTGAGGTTTCATTGAAACGAGGCCCGCTCAGAGGAGCTGTGTTGCTTGGCCTACCAGCTGTGGTACACGACAAGATTCGCGGCGACGTGACACCAAAGCTACTGGAGATTCTCAATCTAAGACTTCGACATCATGGACATCGCCCAAACTGAGCCGTCCGGTATGACGACGGCCTTCTCCTCACGTCGATGCTGAAACAGCCGCGGTGAGCGGACCCCAAGATGAGTTGAAGGGGGGTGTCCCTGTCTTGTTGTCAAGCCGCTTGGGGCAGGTTCTCGGTGTGGGGTGGCTGGTAGGGGGTTTGGGTTTTGAGCATGGCGAGGATGATGTTGCAGCGGCGTCGGGCGACGCAGATCACGGCGGCGTTGTGGCGTTTGCCTTCTGAGCGTTTGCGCTGGTAGTAGGCGCGGGCTTCGGGGTCGTGCTGGGCGGCGACGAAGAAGGTGGAGCCGTCGCTTCCTCTGGGCGAGAGGCTGTGGTGCGTCGTCGGGCGTATTCCTAGATCGCGTTAAGGGGGCGGCTCACCCGGCTTGGTGACATCGATGACGATCACCGAGATCTTGCGCGCTTCGTCAGGGGTGAGTTGCTGCTCCAGTAGTCGCCTCAGCTCCTCGGGTTGGTGTGGGCGGTTGCCGTTGGGATGTGTCTTGGTGTTGTCGGCGCCGAACCACAGCACTAGGTAGATGCCGTATCCTGATGTCACCCGGTCGGACGTGTACTTCTCGATCAGTTGGCGGTGCAGAGCGGTCCACAGGTCGCGGTGCGAGTTCTTCTTGATCTCGACGGGCACGTCGAGGTCGCCGCATCTCACGCTGAGGTCCGCTCGAGTTTCTGCGGCGTAGCGGGCTTCTGGGTGTACTGACACTTTCGGCGACAGGTGCCGTAGGCGGTCTCTCAGTGCTTCGACGAGCGCGTCGCGGCAGGATTCCTCGGGCTTGGGTGTGGTCGGGTGGCGGTGTCGGTTCTCGTTCCAGTACTTCCGCCACGGGTTGTGGTTGCTGTCGCGCATATCGGCTGAGATGTCCGCGATTCGGTCCTGCAGCAGCGCAGCTAGGTCTGCCGTGCTGGCAGGTGCTCCGTTGTTGAGCGTGCGCTGCACTTCGTTGATGCTGGGGTGGCGGTAGGAGGCGTCGCGATGCACGACGCGCTGACGCTCATGGGCCCAAGTGAGCCGGTCTCTCCAGCGCTCCAGGCGCGGGTCCTTGATCAGCTCCTTGAAGGCGCCGTCCGCGCCGTTGCCAGCAAGGGCACCGAGTTGCTCAATGACATTGCCGATCAGGTCCGATATCTCCATCCCGAGTGTGACGTAGCCGCTTTCGCCCCATGGGACGGGTCCGAATGAGGGGCCGAGGGTCTCGATGGCGTTGCGGAGCACGTCTGGTTCGCTCACGTCAGCCAGGAGTGACCTTCCCATGTCGTCGCGGCGCGAGGTGCGGCGGAGGAACTCTGCGAAGTGCCGGGCTCTCATGTCCGTGTTGTTGGCTCTGACATATCTCTTGACCGGCTGCAGACTCGGGTCCGGTGACAGCAGGGCATCAACAGTGAGCCAGCGAACTCGCTGAGCGACGCTCATGCTGTTCAGCGACAGCTTCCGTGCGGCAATCTCGCGCAGCGAAAGGGTGTCGGGATGCTGCATGGCCCGCGCCAGCAAGCTGTCCAGCAGGCCCATCTGCTTGTTTGAGGCACGGCTCGGGATCGCTGCGAGCACGCCGAGTCGTGTGTCATGGATTAGATCGTCGTGGCCGCCGGCGCGCGGCGTCGGAGGACGAGTCTCGAACAATGCGGTGCTCTTGTTGAACGACAAGACGGGGACCGAGTTGTCGTGGCCGTCGAGAATGTCGAGAGTGTTGAGGCAGGGCACGAACTCCGCACCAGCACGCACCGCTCGGACTGCGCACAGTCGGAGAACTTCCAGCACCAGGGCAGGCTCGTGTTGGAACCACCGATCGTGCCAGGGCGGGAACTCATCGTCGCTCGGCAAGCAGTAGAAGATGGCCAGAGCCCTGCGCTTGCGGTCCGCGCTGATTGCGTCCAAGCGAGCCTGATTCTCCTCGTCGAGCAGGTGCAGGCTTGCCAAGACGGGATACGCCAACCACGACTGCTTCGAATCTGAGTGCAGCGCGACGGTCTCTTCAACTCCGGGGACGTCGTCTCTTGAGATTGTTTCCCGTATCGCAGCCATGACTTCATCGACGAGCGCCTCGTCGCCGCCAATGAAGTCGCGGATGCGCTGGCGCGGGGATGCCTCATTGTCCACATCGGTGAACATGCCGAGATAGGCCTTTGCCAACGTGTTCAGGTTCGGAGCCAACAACGTGTTGTCACGCAGATCGTCGAGCGCTGAGCGGAGACCATCTGCCCACTCCTGCCGGCGTCGCCTTCTTTCTTCGGCCCGCTCTCTTCGGCGTTCGTCCATTTGTTGCTGCCACTCATGGTCCTCGGTAGCGCTTGTGGAGTGTGGGGTGTGCAGTTGCTCCAACTTCGGGGCCAGCACGCCGGTTCCGATCCGGTCCTGCATACCCGCGAGCGTCAGACCCTCCCGAATGGATGGATCATCCAGCGCGACGTACGCCTGACTGAGCAACTCCTGTGCCAGTAGCGGCTCGTCGTCTTGCAACGACACTGCTTGATCGAGGCACCACCGCCCGAAGTTCGCCGGGAGTCTGCTTCGATGAAGCGCGTCACAGAACCAATGGCGATACGGCCTGCCCGATTCGCGCGCAACTTCGCGCCGCAGCCACGCAACGAACACCGACTTCTGGACGTGCGGGCGACTCTCGAGCCATCGTCGAACCGAACGAGTCTCATCTTCCCGCAGGGATGCGCCGTGCGTGCGTCCGGCCACATCGAGCCAGTTGAGGAGGCGCTCGGTGTCGAGCGTGTCGCCAACGGCATGCAGACCGCGATCAAGAAGTCGAATGGGCAGATCGTCAAGGTACGACCCCGCCAAGGCCGGGACTAGCCTCGTTGTGTCTGCGCATAGCACGTCGAGCAGTTCCGCAATGTGCTCATCTGAAGACTGGCTCAAGACGTGTCGGTCCCAGAAGCTCCCGAGTCCGCTCGGTGGGCGACCGCCAAGGCGGGGCAGTGCGTAGCTCCAGAGCTCTGCTGGTCCGATCACCCTTGGGTAGAGATGCTTCAGCAGCGACTTGCGGAGATCGTCGTCCGGGTCGGGGATCGATCCGTCTTGAATCGCCTTGAGGACCGCGACGAGGGTCTGATCAGTCTCGCGGCCCACAGGAGCAATTCGGGTGTAAGCGTCCAGAGCCCTGATCGTGACCCAAGACGGTCTTTCAGCGTCGCGCAGGATCGCCGCGAGTTCTGGTGCCAAGACGGCCAGCGACTCCTTTGCGGACTCCTCGGCCTCGGATAGCACCGCCAGAATGAAGGCCGCGGTCCTGTCGCTATGAGCCTCGCTGATCGGGCTGTGAAGCAGACTCCTGATCGATTCCAGCATGTCAGCTGAAGCGAGCGAGCGGAAGGCACGGGCCGTGTCATCTCGATACTCGTCGGCTCGGCCGTCCTGTCTTGCATGCCCGAACAGTGACCCATGCTCGGCGAACTCCGCCAAGGACCTCAACAGGAGTGCTCTGTCGTGACTGGAGAAGTCCTCGATGTCGCCGTAGAGACCGACTCCCACCGGGTCAGCGTCGATTAGCTGCCGACGGGCGTCACCAGAATGTGCTGCCAGCCAAGCCGATAGGCCTCGCAGCGCCGTGACGACGCGCGCGTCACTGTCACTGGGGCCCCTCATCAGCGCGACGACTCTTCGAGCAGGCAGCCCGCGCTTGATGAGTTCAGCGAGATAGCGGCCGGCCAGGAACTCCGCGATCAGGCGATGGCTAGGAACGCGTCCCGTCTCGCCGTCGGGCCTGAACAGATTCGTGGCCGGCGCGGCCTGGACCACCTCGCGAGACGGAACAAGAGTAGTGTTCCCCAAGTCATCTATAGGCACGAGACTCTTCGGATCGGAATCCGCAGCCAAGCCCTCACAAGCAAGTTCGTATCCCTCGAAGCCGCATAGCAGCAACAGAGCGCACAGGTGGCCGGCCGCGTCGAGGACGACCTCGGTTGGATGGCGCTGCCCGGCGTGCCAATGCTCGTCGTTGTATTCAGTCGCCATCCTTTGACAGGCGAGACCAAGAGTCTCCAGCCGACTGCCCGGCCAGGCGCCGCCGGGCCCCACAGCCTTCGTCAGCAGTTTGAGCAACTGCGGATTTTCGAGCATTGCGCCGAGGCCTTGACCTCTGGCCTCGGCCTCGAAGGTGTCGGCGTTGTCGATACCGATTTCTGCGGCGAGAAGTTCGCGGGTGGCTTTCTCGCTCAATTCGTCGAGCAGTAGCACGGTGATCGCCGAATCTGGTGAGACCGCCTCGAGGCTTCGGCGGTCGTTGGGGCCTAGCCAGTCCGCTTCGCGGCACGAGATCCGGAAGCGCGGTGACCCGAGCCGGACGAGCCGACTACGGATCTCGTCCAGCGGAGTCCGAGCGACTGCTGCGCCGGCTCGCATCTCGTCGAGTCCGTCGATGAAGACAGTCCGGCCTTGGAGTTCCCCGTAAGGGGTCACGTCGGCTATGAAGTCCCGCGCCTTCACATACGCTGCCGAGTCGCCAAGCTCCTTTGACTCCCTTACGAACTCGGTTGTCTTGCCCGCGCCGGGGTCGCCCAACAGAACGTACGCGGGCAGGGATCGATACGCGCTCAGAGGCCGGGATTCGCTTCCGGGAGAACGTTCCGTCGCGCCGGATGGGAGTTGGGTGCAGGTGCGCTCGACTAGAAGGCTCATGCCGAGTCGATCCAGTGGTCGGCCGGAAATGACAAGAATTCGTGGAGAGGCACACCCGGCCCACCGGCCACCACGACGCAGCGAGGCTTGAAGCGCTTCTCGAACACAGACAGGCCGGTGAGGGGCGTAGGCGCCGAGCCGCTCTTGACCTCGATCCCGACGGTGCTGGGGCCCCGCTGGAGAACGAAGTCCACCTCGTGGGGGCCGTCCCTCCAGTACCTGACGGCCGTGCTAAGGGATGCCGTGTTCACCAGATGAGCCCCCACTGCGCTCTCGATCGTGCGGCCCCAGTAGGAACGATCGGCGCGAGCCTCCTCGAATGTGTACCCCGAGGCGACGGCCATAAGAGCCGTGTTCAGGACATTCAGCTTCGGCGTCGAGGCCCTAGCCGACGCCCGGCGAGCGGTGTGCTTGGACAGCCCGACAAGCAGCCCTGCTTCGGACAGCAACGTCAGATATCGCGTCAGGGTGGTGGTGTTGCCGGCGTCTTGGAGCGGACCGAGCATCTTGTTGTAGGACAGTTCCTGTCCCGAGTAAAGCGCACCCAGGTCGAACAATCGTTTCAGCAGTGCCGGCTTGTCCACTCGGGTCATCGACAGCACATCGCGCTCGATGTTCGGCTCGATGAGCGCCTCCCGGACATAGGTGGCCCACCGATCGAGGTCGTGTCGCCGTTCCGCCGCGCCCGGATAGCCACCGAAGTAGACGTACTCATCGAAGCTGTAGTCGAAGGCCTGCGACATCTCAGCGTAGGACCAGTGCGTGAACCTGACCGGCTCAAAACGGCCTGCGAGACTCTCGTTGAGCCCCGCCTGCATCAACAACGGAGCCGATCCCAGGATGACCACATGCATCGGACAGCCAGCACGGCGATCCGCGTCCCAAAGACCCTTGACGGCGTCGGACCACCCGCTGACCTTCTGGATCTCGTCGAGCACCAGAACGAAGCCGCGCCTCGAGTTCCACGCCGCGCTCCGGCTGCGTTCCCAAACATCCTGAAGCCACGCGGCGTCGCGCCTCGCGGTCGGCAGTGCAGCGGTGTCACCAGCCTGCTCGAACGGCCCCGGAGCCTCCTGCGGCTCAGGCTCATCGACGGCTACGTATCGACTCTCGTGCCAGATGGAATCAAGCGTCTGCCTGGTAGCCATCGTCTTGCCGGTTTGACGCGGGCCGAAGATCGCGATGATTCGCTCCGGCGGCTCGCACAGCCGACTCACTAAGGTCTCTACCTGAGCACGCTGGAACATCGCCACGTAACCACCATACAAGCCTCACTACTCTATTGAGTAAACCCACTCAAGAATGTAGCAGCCATCCTTCGAACCACCTCGAAGAACAAGGCGCCCCGCACCAGCGAGCCGCTGTGGCAGCCAAATCAACCGAACGGGCTGCAAGGCGGCGACGACTGGCAGGGCGCATGGGTGGTAGCGATGCCCTGCGAGTTCCGATGTGTCGTTGAGAGGGTGCGTTCCTGGTTGCCAGCTGCCGCGACTTCTGTGCTGGGATGGCGGTGCGGTCGTGGCCGGTGTGGAGTCCGTTGGCGCCGTTGTTGGCGGTGCTGCGTTCGCGTTGGCGTTCGTGGGGTGGTATGGTCGCCACACGTTTGCACTAGAAGTGCCGGCTTCGAACGTCAGGGATGTTCGAGGATCGAACGGCTATTGTCTGTTGGGTGGGGAACGCATCGCGGTTGGCTGATGTGAGCACCGAGGAACTGAAGACGCTGCTGAGCGACCAGAGCATGTCTTCGGCACGCGAGCGCGAAGTTCTCGATGAGTTGTCGCGCCGGGCCGCAATGCGCCACAAAGCTGCAGAGACGGCCGATCTGGTGGCGACGGTGCCGGCCTTGGCCGCTTCGGGCGACAGCGCCGAGATGGTGCGCCAAGCCCAGGCTCGCCTCGATCACGCCCAGGGGGTGCGCGCCAACGCCGTGCAGGCCGCGCTGGCCGCGGGCTACAGCCTGCGCACAGTGGCCGAGATCGCCCACATAGCGCCATCGACAGCGGTGAGGATCGGCTCCCAGCAACTCAACAACTGAATCGCCGCCTAGAGCTGCAAGGGGGCCTGTGTCTGTCGGTCAATGACCCGGCAGCCTGCCAGTTGAGGTGACCCGCCTGCTTGGGCGGTCCGTCGCTGACCAGGCTCCCCCACACAACGCTGCCGCCAAGACTCCTGATATCGCAGTGGTGGTGGGCGCGGGTCTCGCTTGCGATCACCGTTGTGCCCACGCCATCGGCGCCGGGCGCGACCCTGACAGCGACAAGCATCGAAATGGGCTGTTATCGCGGCCGCGTTCGCGAGCGTTCCTCTGCGTTCGTGTGCGTTCCTCGGCCCGAAGAGGCTCCGTTCGATGCTCGAACGCGGAACGGTGTGGCCATCGAACGGCGTTGCTGTTCGAAGCCGGCACTTCAAGTGCAAACGTGTGGCGGCCAAACCACCTCACGAACGCCAACGCGAACGCTCACAAACGCACGCTCCAAGAGGCACCAACCAACACCGAACCGGCCGCCACTGGACACTGCGCACGAGAACCAGGAACCCAGGTACCCAACAATCCGCGAATGCGCCGCCTCAGCCCCAATCCACGCGGCTACACATGCCCAGCCAGCACCACCCTCCTCGATGCCAGCCAGGACGGCCGCCGCGGCCCAGACTCTGGGTCGGAGGGTCGTAGGCGGCCGCAACACCGAGGCTTCTCGAGCAGTTCGTCGCCTGTAGCGGTCGCTACAGTGCCGGGGTCGGAAGCCCAATACTGGCTGTAACAGGCAAACGGAGCTTGACCAGCGCCCCTCTAGTCGCAGGCGGATTCGACGATGGAGAGGGCGGACGAGTCTCCGAGGTCGAACGTTATGCTCTCGTCGCTGTACTCACTGTATTCAATGCGTAGGAACAGCTTGTCCGCCCCGCTGAGACGGGCCAGGAAGCGATCCGTCTCTTCCGGGTCGAGCCAGAGAACCGACTCTCCAACATGCCATTGGTTGTCTGATAGGTGCTGCTCGCCGGAGAACCGGCTGAGAACCCGCGAGTGGCTGCTCCGTGACAAGGCAAAGAAATTGCGCAGAGTCGAGGCCGGGTACAGGACCGTGTAGAGGCCTTGATCGATGCCGCGCTCGAAGTCGGTGACGCAGCGCACTTCAAGCAGGTTGTCGGCGGGCATCCCCTCCACCCACGCGCTGGCGTGGATGATGCCCCACTCTGCTTCGTAGGGCTCCTCCCGGAGTTGCCAGCCGGTGCCGTCGTGGCTGGTTTCGGTGCTATCGAGATCGCCGGTCGTCATCGCATCCACAATTCGCCCCAGGGCCTCGTCCGGTGGCTGGTCATAGACCAGCCACCGGACGCCAAGAACCAGGGTGACACCGACTAACCCCCCTACTGCCAGGAAGAACCCCCACACGGCCAGACGGATCAGCCATGAGTGCCGGCGGCCGTGACTGCCGCTCGGGTTCGGGGGGCTGCTGTCATGAGCGCCGTAGCCGGGCAGCTGATCGGGCTCGGGTTCGGGGCGCTGTCGCTGCCGGCGGCCCGGTGGCTCACTCGCTTGACGGCTTGCCGTGCGGCGGTGGTCCTGCGCAGGGTTCGGCTTGCGGTGCGGGTTTGGACGGTCACTAGGTGTTGTGGTCGGTGAGCGCCGCGGCGGTGGTTGCGGTTCGGGTTCGGGGCGGTGTCGCTGCTCGCGAGCCTGGTCATAGGCCTTGCGCTTGGCGGCGTTGCTGAGCACGTTGTAAGCCGTCACGACCTCCTTGTAGTGCTCCTTGAAGAGCTCCTCGGCGGCCGGGTCGGCCGGGTTGGTGTCGGGATGCAGGCTCTTGATTAGCCTGCGATAGGCCTTGGTGATGTCTGAGTCCGAGGCATCTTCGGAGATGCCGAGAATCTTGTAGTAGCTCACGGACGCACTCGCGAAGCAGCGCGCGACTGGGAGAAGGGACGATCCATCGCAGGTCGCTCGGGGTCTAGAGGGCGGAAGTTCTTAACCACATCACTACGTCCGAACACCGCCGTGGTCGCCGCCGGCGTGGGTGAAGGGTGGCGAGGTCGGCAGCTGGAGCCCGCACGGCCTTGATTCTACGTGCGGCCCGCCGACCGCCCTGCCTAGGATCAGCCCCGTGGGCGCTCGGGAGGTTGTCGGCGCCCTCGCCGTGTTCGTTCTGTGGGTACTGGCGTTCGCCCTTCTAATGCACCTACTGGGCGGCGAGTCGGAGAACTGCGAATACGTGGATGCCCTGCGAGGCGGAGGCCAATGGCATTGCTACCCCGAGTAGAGCCGGAGCCAGCTCGAGCCCTCATCGAGATAGTTGCGCAACGTGCGGATCGCATCGAGCAAGTGACGCCGATCACTGGGACTCCCCATGCCACCTCGCGGGACGCCCCCGCCCGGACCTGCGCGCCTACATCCCGAAGGAGCGAGGCGAAGCGCTGTTGACCGAGACCACCGCGGCGGGTTGGGGCCAAGGCGCGGCGTCGACCTCTCAAACCGACTGAGGACCCAAGTAGCTCGGCCCGATGATGTCCAAGGCGATGGCGCGGTTGCAGGCTCAAGCCTTCGAGCGCGTCGCCGCCGCGTGCTCCGCCTCGACGGCTACCCGCTCGACTTGCCTGGCATTACCGCCGAGATGCGTTGTGTGAACATGGGTGGTTCCTTCGGCGCGGAGTTTGGCGTCGAGGTCGTTGCGGTGCGGTGTGACCTCCTGTGATCGCAAGGGATCCCATGGCCCTGCCCTGCCCTGCTGCGTATTGCACGGTCACCCTCACAGCATCGTGGCCATCCGGTCGATGAAGCGAGCCGCCGGTCCTGTTCCTGATAGCGATACTGATAATCAAGCTGCATTCAATCTTCATCTATACAGGTCAAAGGGTACTTCTTGTACCATTCATGGCGGAGGTGGACGGGAATCGAACCCGCCGGACGGGGATCGCCCGTCCCACCCGCTTTGAAGGCGGGGGAGCCCACCAGGCGCTCAGACACCTCCGCCCGGCAGGGTAACCGGCTCGCCCCGCTCGCCCCCGCCGCGACCTTGCGGAACCTCGTTGCGGTGGCGCGCCCGCCCATTACCCTTCGGCAGGTGAAGACCTTCAAGAGGCTCGTAATCCTGGGCGCCCTAGTGGCTCTGGCCGTCGTGCTGGCCCGCAAGATCCGGGAGATCTGACCGACCGGCTGATCCGTGCGGGCCACTGACCTGGCCGGCGCCGCTGAGGCTCTGCAACTGGGGCGCCGGTCGCTGGTGTCGCTGGTCGGCGGCGGCGGCAAGACGACCCTGCTGTTCGCGCTGGGCCGCCAGCTGCCCGCCCCCACGCTGCTCACCACCACGACCCGCATGGGGCGGGACCGCACCGGCGGGTTCCCGTGCATCGTCGGACCGACCGACACCGACCTGATTTCCGCACTCGCTCAGGACGGCGCCGTTCTGGCATGGAGGACCACCGACGAGCGCAAAGCCCTCGGCTACCCCCCCGAGGAAGTTGACCGCTGGTTTGCTACCGGGGCAGCCGATCACATAGTTGTGGAGGCCGATGGAGCCCGCCGCCGCCCCTTCACCGCTCCCGCGCCGTGGGAGCCGCCCATCCCTGCCACCTCCACCCATGTGGTGGCCTGCATCGGCGCCGACGCGCTCGGTTACGTGATCGCCGACCGGGTCCACCGGCCGCTGCGAGTGGCCGCCGCGGCGGGCTGCTCGCCCTACGAGCGGCTCACGCCGGCACGGGCCGCCGCCGCGCTCACCAGCCCGGTGGGCATGACGAAGAACGTGCCCGACTCGGCCCGGTTCGTGGTGGCGGTGGCCGGCGCCGAGCTCGGCGACCAGCAGGTCACCGAGCTGGTGTCCGAACTCGACCGACGGCAGACCGAGTCGCTGGTCGTCCTCCGCTCCGACACTGACACCGGGGCACGGCCGTGAGAAGCGTGGCCGCGGCCGGAATAGCCGACACCGCCGGAGCGCGGCTGTGAGAAGCGTGGCCGCGGCCGGAAGAGCCGACACCGCCCGCGGCCGCGCCAAGCCCGGCTGCACTGCCGGGATATCCGGGACTCCGCGGTGAGCAACGCCGCTGTCGTCGCTGAGGCCGGCGCTGGGCAGGGTGGCGCCAGCCCCGCCGGCGACATCGACGTCGTGGTGGTCGGGGGCGGGCACAACGGCCTCGTCTGCGCGGCCTACCTGGCCCGCGCCGGCGTCGCCACCATGCTGGTGGAAGCCCGCGATGAAGTGGGCGGTTGCGCCTCGACGGTCAGCGACCTGGACGCCCGCTTCAACATCTGCAGCTGCGACCACACCCTGGTGCGGGCCATGCCCTTCATGGAGGACCTCGACCTGGCCGCCCACGGCCTGCGCTACCTCGAAGCCGATCCCGCCACCGTCTACCTGGGCTACGACGGCCGACCGCCGTGGCTCTTCTTCAACGACAGCGAGCGCACCATCGAGTCCATCGGCCGCCACCGGCCCGCCCAGGCTGAGGCCTACCGCCGCTACCTCGCCGACGCCCGGCCGGTGGCCGAGCTCAGCCTGGAGATGAGCACCGGTCCCGCCTCGACGCCGAAGATGCTGGCCCGCCTGCTGGCCCGCCGGGGCAGGGGCGGCGTCCGGCTGCTGCAGTGGAGCCGGGCCAGCGCGCTCGACGTTATGCGGTCCTACTTCGACGACGAGGCCCTGATCATGCCGGCCATGTCCAACGGCCCCACCATCTGGGGTGCGCCCCCGGACGCTGCAGGCACCGGCATGGCCGGGATGCTCTACGCCATGCGCCACATGGTCAAGACGGGCCGGCCCGTCGGCGGCAGCGGCGCCCTGACCGACGCGCTGGCCGCCTCGTTCACCGCGGCCGGAGGCCGTCTGAGTTGCGGCACGCCGGTGGCCGGACTGCTGGGGGACGGCCGCGGCGTGCGGGGCGTGCGCCTGGCCGACGGCACCGAGATCGCCGCGGGAGCGGTGGTGGCGACGTGCGACCCGGTCCCGGTGGCGAGCCACTGGCTGGCAGAGCCCCACGGCGCCAGGGTGCGCCGTTTCGTGGGCCGGGCCCGCTCGCAGGCGCCCGGCGACGGGTACCAGTCCAAGATCGACGCGGTGATCACCGACATCCCCCGCTACCCGGCGCTGGAGGACTCGAAGCTGCTCGACCTGTTCGAGGGCCGCGACACCGCCCAGTCGAACTACGTGATGTCGCCCTCGATCGAAGAGCTGATCGAGGCCCACCGGCTGCGGCCCCTGGGGCGGGTGGCGGAGCATCCGACGATGATGGCCAACGTGCCGTCGGTGCTGGACCCGTCGATGCGCAGCCGCGACGGCCACCACGTGCTGAGCCTGGAGGCGCTGTTCACCCCCTACAACCTCGAGGGCGGCTGGGACGGATCACCCGAGCCGGCCCGGTGGCTGAAGGTCTGGTCGAGTCTGCTGCAGCCGGGCTTCCTGGAGTCGGTGGACCGCTACCGGACCATGACACCGGACCGCTACGAGCAGGAACTCTTCCTGGGCCGGGGATACACGCCCTCCTACGCGGGATCGCCGCTGTCGTCGCTGTTCGGGCGGCGCCGGGAGCTGAGCCGCTACCGGGCGCCGGTGCCGGGGCTGTTCCTGTCGGGCGCGGCCACCTACCCCGGCGCGGGCATCTGGGGCGCCTCCGGCCGCAACGCCGCCCAGGTGGTTATGCGAACCCTGCAGTAGCGCAACAGATATACCGGGCACCCGGCTGGGAATCGTGACCCGTGAGGCCGGGGGGTGGCACGGGGGCAAGCAATGGCGGCGCTCGCGCCGCCAGGGCGCGCCCGTGACAGGACCCGCCGGCCGGGGGAACAGGGTGGGCCGGTGCCTACTCGCCCCAGCGGGGGATGCCGCCGACCTCGACGCCGAGATGCTCCAGGGACCGCGCCACCGTGTGGTCCACCAGGTCCTCGATCGACTCCGGCCGGGTGTAGAAGGCCGGCACCGGCGGGTAGACCACCGCGCCGATCTCCGCGGCCTGGGCCATCAGCCGCAGATGCCCCAGGTGCAGCGGCGTCTCGCGCACCATCAGCACCAGCGGCCGGCGCTCCTTCAACGTCACGTCCGCGGCCCGCGACACCAGGTCGGCACAGAACGAGTTGGCCACCGCCGAGAGCATCTTGATCGAGCACGGGGCGATGATCATCCCCGCAGTGGCGTACGAGCCCGACGACAGCGGCGCGGCAATGTCGCGTGAGCCGTGGACCACGTCGGCGAGAGCCTCCACATCGGCCGGGGCCAGATCGGTCTCGTAGGCCAGCGTCTGGCGACCCGGCCCCGTCATCACCAGATGCGTCTCCACATCCTCGACGGCCCTCATCAACTCGAGCGCCCGGATGCCGTACACCACCCCGGTGGCCCCGCTGATGGCCACCACCACCCGCCGCGGCCCGCTCACGACAGCTGCCTGCCCGTCTGATCGCCGAAGCGTCGCCGCGGCCCGCTCACGACAGGCCCGCTCACGACAGCTGCCTGCCCGTCTGATCGCCGAAGCGTCGCCGCGGCCCGCTCACGCCAGGCCCGCTGCGAAGAACGAGGACCCGCTCACGACAGGTACTTCTGCAGGTCGACTGGGGCGTAGGCGACCCGCTCGCCGTACTCGCGGCGCTCCCGCTTGTAGGTGGCGTCGATGCCCACCTTGGTGCCGACGCCCCGGTTGTCGGCGGTGGGATCCATCTCGTGGCCCTGGGCATCGCCCGCGGTGAACACGTCGTCGAGCCAGTGGACCCGGTTGGTGAGTGCCCAGTGCAGCTCCGACGGCTGGCTGACGTCGATGTCGCGGTCCACCACGATCACGTTGCGGATGTTGATGTGGGCCGCCATCGCCGCCATGGCCAGGTTCTTGGGCGTGCCCGGATTGTCCCGTTCGATCTGGATGACGGCCAGGAACCCGTTGCCGTAGGGCGGGATGTGCACGTCGGCACCGGGGTCGATGTGGCGCACGAAGCGGCGCAGCAGCGGCTCCCGGGGCAGCACGTTGCCGATGAACACATGCTCGTACCAGCCCGGGATGATCGTCTGGTAGACGGGTGAGTGGCGCCACGAGATGGCGGTCACCTCGACGGTGGGGCTGGGCCACATCTCGCCGTGGTAGCCGTGGAACTCGGCCAGCGGCCCCTCGTCGGCGCGCTGGCTGGGGCGGATCCGGCCCTCGACCACCACCTCGGCACGAGCCGGCACGTCCACGTCGACGGTGACGCCCCGGCAGACCTCCACCGGGCGCCCACGCAGCGCCCCGGCGATCAGGAGCTCGTCGACCGGGGTGCGCACTCCCGCGGCGATCATCACCGCGGGGTCGAGCCCGATGGCCAGGGCCACGTCGAAGGGAGCCTCCGGATCGGGCCGGCTGCGCATGAAGGTCCCGACGTCGCGCCACTCGTTGACGTTGAACCCCAGGATGTTGCGGTCCAGCATCAGCATCCGGTTGTACGACAGGTTGCCCCGGCCGCCGACCGGGTCCTTGGTCACGCTCACCGCGCCGGTGATGAAGGCCCCGCCGTCGCCCCGGGAGTGCGTGGGGATAGGGATGGCGCCCAGGTCCACGTCGTCGCCGGTCACGCAGTTGTCGTGCCAGGCGGCCGACTCCACCCGGACGGTCGCCACCCCGTTGGCGGGGTCCAAGGCGTCGCCCATGCGGTCCACCACCTCGCCGGGCTCGCATCCCAGGGCCAGCGCCGCGGTGCGACGGCTCGACACCGAGCCCGAGAAGATCGGCCACGGGGAGTCCTTGGGCGCCTCGAACAGCACCGGCCCCGCGTCGGATCGCTCCAGGGCGGCGGCCACGTCGGCCAGCTCGTGCTCGAGGCTCACGGGCGCAGATATGCGGTTGAGCATCCCCGCGGCCTCGGCGACGGCCATGTAGCTGCGCAGGTCGCAGACACTCTCGGTCATGCATCCACCCTACGCGCCCGGCCGTCCGACACCGAAGCCGCCCGCCGCCTTCCCGGTCTCTTGCGCTTCCCCAGGGCCTGGGCCCTGTCTCTGCCGATCCGGCTGCCTTCCCAGCCCTTCGGGCCTCCCCAGGCGGTGGGCCCTTGCCTGTGCTGATTCCGCCGCCTCGCCCCACGCCGGCTGCCGTCCTACTCTTCACCTCGATGGTGATCGAGTTCCTGACCTTCGAAGTCGACCCGGCCGAACGGGACCGGTGGCTGGCCGAGGAGGAACGCCACTGGAGCCGCTACCTGGAGACCCGGCCCGGGTTCGCGGGCAAGGAGATGTGGGTGGACGACGACGACCCCGGCCGGGTGCACGCCGTGATCCGGTGGGAATCGCAGCAGGCATGGGACGACGTGCCCCGCGCCGACGTCGAAGCGGTCGACGAGGCCATGGGCGAGTGGTGCCGGGACGCCGCCATGCGGTCCTTCCGGGTGGTCCGCGACTGCTAGCTAGCGGCCCAACCCGCGGCGGTCAGACGATGGGGGCCCGGGTGGTCAAGCGCTCCTCATGCGCTCGGCCTCCGGGCCGGGCCGGTTCGTGAAATTGGAACCCGGCGGGTGGGATGGTGCCTCCGGCTTGCGACACTGCTCGGCGTGGCCGACTTCAGCCAGACCGGCGGGGTGCCCACCCTGCACGACCTCCTGCACCGCAGCGTGTCGGACCTCGAACGGGACCTGCGCACATGGGCCGTGAAGCGGCCCACGGCGTTGATCATCCCCTGCCTCGCCTCAGAGATCAGCTCGGACACGTTCCACACGATGCTTGGCGAGATGGCGTCGGCCGACTGGTTGACCCGGGTCGTGGTGGGGCTTGACCAGGCCGACGACATCGACTTCCGCAACGCCCGCCGCCTTCTTGAGGTCCTTCCCCAGCGGGTTGATGTCGTGTGGAACGACAGCGAAGCCGTCGTTCGCATCGAGGAGGGTCTGGCCGGCCGGGGGCTCGCGCCCCGCAGCCGCGGCAAGGGTCGCAACGTCTGGTACTGCCTGGGCGCGGTGCTGGCCGGCGGGACCGAGCCGGTGATCGCCATGCACGATGCCGACATCGTGGACTACGACCGGGAGTTGCTGGCCCGGCTGGTGTATCCGGTGGCCCACCCTGGCTTCGGCTATTGCTTCGCCAAGGGCTACTACCACCGGGTCACCGAGGGCCGTTTCGGGGGTCGGGTCACCCGGCTGCTGGTCGCTCCGCTGTTGCGGGCCCTGCGGGCCGAGGCGGGCGAGCACAGCTACCTGCGCTTCCTGGAGGCGTTCCGCTACCCGTTGGCGGGAGAGACGGCCATGGAGTCTTGGCTTGCGGCCGGCCTTCGCCTCCCCGGGCACTGGGGCATGGACATCGGCATCCTCTCCGATGTGTACGCCCAGTGCGAGCCCTCGGCCCTCTGCCAGGTGTCGGTGGCGAACGCCTACGACCACAAGCACCAGGACCTGTCCGCGCACGAGGCCACCGCCGGGCTGCGCCGGATGAGCATCGACGTGTCCACCACCATCATCCGGCGCCTGGGACCCGAGTCTCTCGACGGAGCCTCCGGGCTCTGCGACGCCTACCTGGTCGAGGCCCGGGACTTGATCCGCCATTACGCCAACGACGCCGAGATCAACGGCTACTTCGTGGACCGGGTTGCTGAGGAGGCCACCGTCGAGGTGTTCGCCCGCAGCGTGGCCGACGCCGTCGAGGTGTGCCGGGCCCACCCCGGCGAGGACGAGCTGAATCCGTCGTGGCGACTGGTGTTGGAGCACGCCCCCGAGGTGGCTCCGATGCTCCTCGAGGCCCTCGACCCCCTGACCGTCCCGGGTTAGAGAGCGGGTGGGCGAGCGAGTTCGGTCCATACGGGCGAGGCCGTGGCCCGAGCGGCCGGTGAGCGAGGCGAACACGAGCGGGCATGAACCAGCCCACCGGTGGATTCAGGCTTAGAGTACGACCCATGCGCACGGGGGTGTTCCTGTTCGGCGGGGTGGAGTTCGCCGACGCAGGCCCCGGCCCGCCTGCTCCCACCGATCGCCGGTTCGGCGCCAAGGAGACGTGGCGGGCCACCGAGCGAATCATCGACATGGGCGTGGTGTGCGACCGCCTGGGATTCGACTCGTACTGGCTGACCGAGCACCACTTCCAGTACGAGGGCTACGAAGTGATCCCCAACGGCATCCTCGTCGGCACGATCCTGGCCGAGCGCACCGAGAACATCCGCATCGGCATGGCCTTCAACATCGTGCCCCAGTGGCATCCCCTGCGGCTGGCCGAGGACTTCGCCACCATGCACAACATCTCCGGGGGGCGCGGCATCCTGGGCGTGGGCCGGGGAACGGTGCCGCGCGAGGCCGAGACGCTGGGCACCAGGATCGGCAGCTTCGACAACCCCGACAAGGCGGCGGCCGACGAGCTGAACCGCAAGCAGTTCGACGAGGCCATGCAGGTGATCCGGCTGGCGCTCGACAACGAGTCCTTCAGCTTCCACGGCGAGGTCTACGACTTCCCGCCGCCGGGAATCCCCGACCGGGGCGGTTTCGTGACAGAGCTCTCGCTGGTGCCCCGACCCCTCTACCCCTACGAGATCTGGCAGGCCATCACCTCGCCCCCCACCCTCGAGCAGGTGCCCCGCTGGGGCTGGGGCGGGGTGTTCTGGAACAACCACCACTCGTTCGTGAAGATGCGCTGGGAGAGGTTCGCCGAGATCTACGCGGCCAGCCACGGCCGCGAGCTCGAGCGGGGCGAGCACCGCCTGCTGGTGATGAACGTGAGGGTGGACGACACCTACGAGGCCGCCGAGGCGTCGTTCCGCGACGGCCACGACGAGTTCTGGAAGTTCCTCGGCCCCTACGGCTGGAGCAAGGGGTACATGGGCCCTGACGGCCGACCGGCCAAGCCGGGGCTGATCCCCACGCTGGAGGAGTCCATCGACCAGAGGACCTGCGCGGTGGGCACGGGCGAGCAGGTGGCCGAGTTCATCAACTCCTACGACGAGCAGATCGGCCTGGAGAACCTGCTGCTGTTCCCGGCCATGCCCGGCGACCCCTACGAGAAGGTCGAGGAGCAACTCCACCGCATCGGTGAGGAAGTCCTGCCGCTGCTGCCCGGATCCTGACTGGGCTGTCCCGGCCGGCGGCTTCGGTTGCTACCAGCGGCTCAGGGCTTTGCGGATCCTGGCGACGCCCTCGTCATCGGCTGGTGAGGGCACCGAGACGAAGGTGGTGCGGCAGCGCTTGTGGGCGCTGAGGCGCAGCGTCCGGGCGGTGGTCCGCTTGCCGGCGTCGCGGGCCCGCATCCTCGCCATCCGGCTGTGGGGGCTGGTGGTGACCGCCCCTATCCGGCGGATGTTCTGCATGCCGGGACGCACCCGGTGCGCTTCGTCGAACACGAACGCCACGCCGGGCACCATCACCCGCTCCAGCCAGCCCTTCAGGGTGGCGGGCACGTTGAACGCCAGAGTCGGGTAGCAGAACAGCAGCGCCTCGGCGGCCTGCAGCCTCTGCGCCGAGTCGCGCACGTCCTCGGAGATCACCGGCTGGTCGCTGTGGTAGGCGACCCGCTCGGCCGCGGACATCACCGGATTGAAGTCATGGACAGCCAGCAGGTCCACCTCGTGACGCCCGGCCTCCAGTTCCTCGACGGCCTCGTCCACCACGCGGCGGCTCACGTCGTCTGGGTCGTATCCGTCCAGTAGGAGTATTCGCATGGCTCACCGGTCTGGTAACTGTCGGCCCGCGGTACTGTATGGTCGCCGCTGCGATCGGCAACCGCTCGCTCTATTCGCCACACGGGGAGACGGATCTGGTGACGACCGTGACGATGAACGGTGCCCTGTCATTCGACGGGATAGGCATGACCTTCCCCGACGGCACCGAGGCGCTTCGAGACATTTCGTTCTCGATCGACAAGGGTGAGTTCATCACCGTTGTCGGGCCCTCGGGTTGCGGCAAGTCGACCCTGCTGCGGATCGCCTCGGGCCTGCTCGAGCCGACTGCGGGCAGCGTGGAGGTCGACCGCGACCGCCTCGGCTACGTGTTCCAGGACGCCACTCTGCTGCCCTGGCGCACGGTGCGCCAGAATGTCGAGCTGCTGGCCGAACTCCACGGATTCGAGTCCAACGAGCGCAGGCGACTCTCGACCGCTGCGATCGACCTGGTCGGTCTTCAAGGATTCGAGAACCACTATCCGAAGTCGCTGTCGGGCGGGATGAGGATGCGGACCTCGCTGGCCCGCACCCTGACCCTGAAGCCGCCCGTGTTCCTGTTCGACGAGCCCTTCGGCGCAGTCGACGAGATCACCCGCGAGCACCTCAACGAGGAGACCCAGCGGCTGTTCCAGTCGGAGGGCTTCGCCGGTCTGTTCATCACCCACTCGATCGGCGAGGCAGTGTTCATGAGCACCAAAGTGCTCGTCATGTCGGCCAGGCCGGGCCGGATCATCGCCGGCTTCGACGTGCCGTTCAGCTACCCGCGCCAGCCCCAGTTGCGATTCGACCCGGAGTTCGCGCTGCTCAGCGGCGAGGTCTCCCTGGCCCTGCGAGGTACATCATGACGACCATCCCCGACGTGGCCCGCCCGGCCTCAGCAGACGTCGATGGGCAGACCGGCTCGCCTGCCGCGGACGTCTCGCTGGAAGCCGACGCCCTGGTTCACGCACCCGGGCCGCCGCCGGGTGACTCGCGGTCCAAGAGTCTGGTCCGGGCGGCCTTCCCGCCGTTGGTGCTCGGATCAGCCCTGATCGGCCTGTGGTACCTGATCTCCTACGTGGTATTGGATCCCGGGCGCCGGTTCCTGTTGCAGCCGCCCCATCGGGTGCTGGAGGTCGGCTTCCTGGAGTGGGCGAACTTCTCGCGGATCCTCGAGGCGCTGTGGAACAGCACCCAGGTGGCCCTGATCGGCTTGGGCATCGCCATCAGCATCGGATTGTTCCTCGCCACCATGATGAGCCAGGCCAAGATGGTGGAGCGGGCCGTCTTCCCGTTCGCGGTGACCCTGCAGGCCATACCCATCCTGGCCATCGTGCCGATGATCGGCTTCTGGTTCGGTTACGGCACGACGGCGCGGGTGATCGTCTGCATCATCATCTCGCTGTTCCCGATCATCATGAACACCCTCTTCGGTCTGCAGTCGGCCGAGCGGGGAATGCACGACCTGTTCACGCTGCACCGGGCCAGCCGTCTGACCCGGCTCCGGAAGCTGATGTTCCCGGCCGCCTTGCCGGCCGTGTTCGCCGGTCTTCGCATCTCGGCCGGGTTGTCGGTCATCGGCGCCATCGTCGGCGACTTCTTCTTCGGCCAGGGCGAGGCCGGCATCGGCCAGCTCCTGCGCCGCTACGCCAGCCAGCTGGACGGCGAGGCGCTGCTGACCTCGGTCATCATGTCGTCGGCTCTGGGCGTCGTCGTGTTCTGGACCTTCGGCTGGATCCAGAAGCTGGTGATCGGCAAGTGGCACGAGACCGAGGTCCTCGGCTGACACGTCGAGCGGCCCCCAGGTCGCAGCGAAGGTGAGCGGGAGGCCCCCCGTCGCAACATGATTCGGTTGCGCCTACCAGTGCACGTGCTGGGCGATTCGGGGAGACTCCTCGTCTCGTATACCAGCCGGAGCTTCTGGTAGCGTCTCCCGGATTGGTGCCGTGCGCGGCCCAAGCCGTCCATGTCCCCTAAGGAGGATTGCAACGTGAACAAGAGAACCTGGATGCGCCTAGCCGCCGTTGTGCTGGCCTTCGGGCTGGTAGCCGCGGCCTGCGGCGGCGACGACGACGCGTCGGCGCCTGACGCGGACACCGCGCCGGCAACGACGGCCGCGCCGTCTGAGGCTCCGGCTCCGGATGAGCCGGAGGCACCGGTGGTCGAGGGCGACTTGGCCGGTGTGTGTCCGTCGCCGTTGGTGGTTCAGACAGACTGGTTCCCGGAGTCTGAGCATGGTGCGATGTATGAGTTGTTGGGCGATGATTATGTCGTTGATGCGGACAACAAGGTTGTTCGGGGCTCGATGGTGCTTGGCGGCAGCGATCTGGGCATCGAGTGGGAGGTCCGCACGGGCGGTCCGGCTATCGGGTTCTCGCCGGTGTCGCAGCACATGGCTGTGGATGAG
>Ga0209754_1001210_pt1 | contig 27461 bp, 21 predicted proteins | sample MesohylBB_FD_187295 | JGI IMG/M metagenome (GOLD analysis project Ga0209754, IMG submission 187295) | Host-associated microbial community of the marine sponge Aplysina aerophoba from Gulf of Piran - sponge mesohyl, lysed by bead beating... | ecosystem: Host-associated > Porifera > Sponge >... | reverse complement strand
CCGACCATGCCGTCGATCCCCGCTGGTTCGAGACCTACCGCCACATCCTGCGATACGACCCGCGCGGCAGCACCAGGGTCATACGGGCGCTGCGCTACCTCCGCGACAGGCCAGGCAGGAACCGCGCCGCCATCGAGCGCGAACTCGCCTTCTTCCGCAAGAACCGCAAGCGCATGCGTTATCGCGACCTCAGCGACCGGGGCATCGCCATCGGGTCCGGTGTCGTCAAAGCTGCCAACAAAATACTCGTTTCACAGAGAATGAAGCGCTCCGGCATGCGATGGCGGATCGTCGGCGGACAGGCCGTTCTCACCTTCCGCGCCCTGCTCAAATCCGGCCGCTTCGAGAGCGCCTGGAAGGCCATGATCGCCGCGGACGCCGCTCCGGCCAACGACAACATCAGCCTGAATCACCCCCGGGCGCTGGCTGCATGAATAAAACCGTGGGTGCTGCAACTACAACTGCCATGCGAGACTCGCACCCCCCGATGCTATTCCGGAACGAGCGGTCCCATGCCGCTCCGAGGGCAACACCGGGCATGGTGACAGCATCCTGGCTGGAGCCAGTCCACCGAGAGACCGTGTGAGGGATGGCCGCCGTCGAACAGCGCCGCCGCGACCTCGCCAACTGGGTTGTTCCAAGCCCTGTGTTACTTGACTATACCCGCAACCCTCGTATCCCGACGCTCATGAGGCTCCTCCCATGACCATGGACAGCCAATCCGCGAATACCGAACGCCAAGTTTCTGACGCCTTGGCGGAGATTGAGCAAATGAGCCAGCACCAGACCGATGGCAAATGGCTGGAATATCTGACGCGCGACTGTGCTTCGCTGATCGCCGACTGGGATGTCAGCGACGCCTGGCTCTGGCAGGAATGGCCCGACCGGAAGTCGGCAGACCTCGGGATTGATGTCGTGGCCCGGCGGAAAGGCGACGGCAAGTATGTCGCCATCCAGTGCAAGTCCAGGAAGCTGGACGAACATGGGCGCGGCGCAGACATCGCAAAGACGGAATTCGACAGCTTTCTCGCCCACTCGGCCGACGCGGTCTGGGCGGAACGGTGGCTAGTCGTCAATGGCGATGTCCGTCTCGGCCACAACGCAGAAGCGACTGTGGGGCAAAAGCCCGTAAAGCGAATCAACATCGAGAGCGATCTCCGGAAACAACAGGACATGTCTCGCCCGCCCCAGCCCGAGCCATGCCCACATTGCGAAGGCAGCGGCGAGCGCCGGACCCGTGACTGCATGCAGGAAGAAGCGATAACGACCAGCGTCACTCGTTTGCAGGAACACGCAAAGGCGAACGACAACGGCAGGGCCAGGGGGCGGATCATCCTGCCTTGCGGGACAGGTAAGTCACGCATCGCACTGCGAATCGTCGAACGACTCACGGAACCGGGACAGGTCTCGGTGGTCCTCTGCCCTTCGATCGCGCTCGTGTCCCAGCTCCGCAGCGAATTTCTGGCCCATTGCGCGGTGGGCATGAACGCTCTGGCGGTCTGTTCCGATGAAGGCGTCGCGAAGGACAAGGACCTGGCGTCGGACCCGACGGCGGATCTCGGACATGCGTCCGCTTCCGAGGTCAAGGGGATCGTGACGACCCAGGCCGACGAAATCGGCCGGTGGATCGACGCCGTCGCCGCCGAGGGCGAACGCATCGGCGTCATCTTCGGCACCTACCAGTCCAGCCACCGCATCGCAGACGCTCTGGGCGACGGACGGCAAGTCCAGCTTATGGTCGCCGACGAGGCCCACCGGACGGCAGGCCTCAGGCGGGTCGCGAGGCTGACGGAGAAGCTCCGGGATTTTACCGTCTGCCATGACGACGCGAGACTTCCCGCAAAATACCGCATCTACCAGACCGCGACGCCCAGGATTTATGCCGGCGGGACGCAAAAGAACGACGACTGGGTTGTGCGGGACATGGCGGACGAGTCGATGTTCGGCCCGGAGCTGTACCGCCAGTCCTACGGCACCGCCGTCGCCAACCGCTGGCTGACCGACTACCGGATCATCGCCATCGGGGTGAACGACGAGGACGCCTACCAGACCGCGAACGAACTCGCGGAGAGACACGGCAGCAGGCTGTCGACCGCACACTTTCTCAGGGGGCTCGTGCTGGCCCTGGCGATGGGCGGGGCCTTGCGCGCGAAAGGCGTGAATATCCGGTCCTCGATCAACTTCATGAACCTGATCGCCAGGTCCAAGGAGATGACCGAGGCGCTCGGGTCCGAAGCGGTGCGGGACTGGGTGCGGCGAAGGCTGGAAGCCGAAGGGGCGGAAGCGCCGTCAGCGGCCTATCGGCTTGAGCATCTCGATGCTGGCAGCAGGATCGCTGAGCGCGAACATGCGAAGGCGCGGCTCATGGGCGCGACGGACGAGGCCCCACACGGCATTCTCAATGTTGGCATCTTTGGCGAGGGGGTGGACGCCCCGGCTCTTTCCGCCGTCGGGTTCCTCGAGGCCCGCAAGTCACCCGTCGATGTGATCCAGGCCGTCGGACGGGTGATGCGACGTGCTGAGAACAAGAAGATGGGTTACATCATCTGCCCGATCCTCATTCCACCCAACACCGACGCCGAGACGTGGCTTCGGAACAGCGGCCCGGAAGACGGCTGGAAGGAACTCGGACAGATATTGCTGGCGCTCAGGGCCCATGACGGTCGTATCGAGGACCGGCTATCGGATCTCATGCAGCTGTACCTGCCGCCGCCCCCGGCGAAAGACGTCGCGACGATGATTACCATCGGCGGCGAGGGTCGCCGGGTCCAGCATTACGGACATGTCGGCAAACCCGGAACGGCGGAAGGGGCCGTCGAGAAGGTGCTGGCGGGCAAGGCCAGACCCGGGGAGGTGTTCCTTTCGCTGGAAGAGGTCGTGCCGACTGCCGATCCTGGCTTTGCAGGGCCCGCCCGCCCGTCTTCGGGGCTGACGGCCGAGCGCATTGTGAGCGGTAAGCACCGCGAGGACGGCAGTGTGGAACTGCGCGAATCCGGAACGGTAAGGTCGAAGGCGCGAGCGGACGGAACGCCGGGGCCGGTCGACGCCGGCAAGTCCAAGCAGGCGGGCCGGAAGATGGTCAATGGCCAGGCCGGTCGCAGGCTGGACCGGCGGCAGCGGGCGCAGCAGCGCGAGGCCCGCGCGGCAGAGCGAATCAGGGGCCTCTTTGACCGAGTCGAAGATGTCGGCATCAGCGTCAATCTCCTCGCCCAGTCGGGGCTCGCCCGCAACCGCGCCGAGCGCGATGTCAACATCCTCGAGGACAGCGTCAACGAGGCGAGGCGGTGTCTCAATGGGGACGAACTGGACACGCTGCTGGACCGCCATTTCGAGCTGGATCAACTGACCGACGAAAAGCGAAAGGCGCAGGCGGACGGCTGCACCATCGCCGCGCTGCTCCTGATGAACGCAACCATGCTGCACCAGCGTATCGCCGCCGGCGGCTGGCTACCCGGGATCTCCGGGATGGACGCGATCAAGAGCGCGCCGGATGCGATCACGGAAGTTTACAGACAATGGAACCGCATCACCCGACATGACTTCCTGCCTGTCGTTGAACCGGCGATCGAGATCATCGACGCGGTGCAGCAATCCGGCAGGCGGACAGGCCTGAACCGCGCGCTCCGGCATCTGGCGGGTGAGGCCGAACGCATCGCCGAGAGCTACGCCGATCTTGGCGCCGACCATGCCGGCCCCCTGTTCAACAGGGTGATGGGCAACCAGGCCTCGGACGGCGCCTATTTCACACGCCCTCCCGCGGCTGCGCTCTTGGCGCGCCTGACACTCGATGCCGCTGGCCCAGAGGCGGACTGGACTGAAAATGCGACATGGCGCGCGCATCGCACCATCGATCTCGCCTGCGGGTCCGGCACACTCATTGCTGCCATGCTGACCGAGATGAAACGACGGGCGGAAGACCAGGGCGTCGGCAGGCAAAGACAGGCGGAACTGCAGAAGCTGGCGGTCGAGGAAGTAATCTCGGGCCTCGATTTCAATCCGGTGTCCCTGCAGCTCGCCGCCGCCCAACTCACGGCAGGCAACAGGGACGTGGCCTACCGGAAGATTGGTCTCCATCGCATGCCCTACGGGCCAAGCGGTGGCAAGGTGCGAGTCGGTACTCCCGAACTTCTCGGCCAAAGGAGCATCCTTCGCAGCGCCGGGTTCGATTTCGATGACGAAACCCTGGACTCCGAGCAGTTGCGGATGGATGAGGACGATCCGCTGCTCGGCGACGCCGTCGACGCTGTCCGGAATGTCCGCATCGTCGTCATGAATCCGCCGTTTACTAACCGCGCGAAGATGGGAGAGAAGTTCCCGAAGACGGTTCAGAAAAGAATGCGCGAGCGCGTCGATAGCCATGAGAGGACGCTCGTCGCCGTCGACCCGGAAATGGAGGATTTTGGAGACAAGAATTCGATTCGGCCGCTGTTCGTCGCGCTCGCGGATAAGTGCCTCGATCCCGGGAATGGGCTGTTGGCGATGGTCAATCCGACCATCGCGCTGACGACCGCCTCCGGTCGACAAGAGCGCGTGGTTCTTGCCAGGCGTTTCCACATCCATACGCTGCTCACCTGCCACGACCCCAGGCAGATCAATCTCAGCCAGAACACCTTGATCAACGAGAGCATGATTGTCGCGAAGCGGCATGATGGCTTAAGGCCGCGGACGCGCATCGTCAGCCTTGATCGCTTTCCAACGGACGAAGGCGAGGCTGACGAACTGCACCGGCACCTTGTGAACTGCGCGACCGGCCTGCTGCCGGACGGTTGGGGCGAGGTCTCCGAATGGCCGGCCGAGCGCATTGAGGCGGGGGACTGGTCGGCGGCGGCCTTCCGCTCGCCGGAGCTTGCCGAAGCAGCAGTGCAGATCGCTAACGAGGGGCAGCTCTTGTCGATTGTCGATCAAGAGGCGGTTCCGTCTGCCGTATTACAGGGCGGCGGGCGACGCCTGGCGAAAGCCAACCCGAGCATCCCGGGGAACTTTCCTGTGTTGTATTCCAAGAGCGCCGAGGCCCAAACCCGGATCATGGCCGTGCCGGACACTCATCTTGTTTCCACGAAGCAAACCAAGTCTGACGGACTACTCGACGATCAGGAAGGCTCCCATGCGGAGAAATTGCTGCAAAGCGCCGGACACCTGCTCGTCACCAGCGGCCAGCGCACAAACACGGCCCGCCTGACTGCGGTCGCAAGCGAAATCAAGTACATCGGGGTGGGCTGGATGTCCGTGCCGGGGGTCACGTTCGAACAAGCAAAGGCGGCGGCCGTGTTTCTAAACTCGACCGCAGGGCGGCTGCAGCTCATGCAGAATCCGGGAAGGTCGCTAGACTACCCAATGTACCGGCCAGGAGCTTATGAAGAAATTGGAATCCCCGATTTGGCCAATGGCACAGTCACTTCGGCGCTGGCCGAATGCTGGGATCGAACGCGCGACATGGACGTGCCGCAATACCGTGACGGTGAATGCGAAGTTCGTCGGCTCTGGGACGAGGCGGTCGCCGAAGCCTTGGGATGGGATCCGGCCTGGTTCTCCAGATTGCGGTTGCAGCTGCATGACGAGCCGCATGTGAAGGGGCTTGGCCGTAACCAGTTCGAGGATTGACCTGGATTGAGAACAGCCTGCCCCGGACTGGATCCAAGGGCTCGCCAAGAATGCTGGCATTGGCGGCCTCTAGGACCCGGAGCATCCACGGCGACGAAGCCATGGCTTTGCGTCCTCCAAAGGTCTCGTGTTCACCGCGACGCGCGGTTTCGGGTTCGAGCCGCTCTCTGAATGCTTATCGCACCTGAATCAGTCCAACACACAAAAATTCACGCACGCTGCGCCTCGTTTCCCGTTGCGGCCGCTTCACCCACCCGGTACGCCCTTCGCACCCTGCCGGATTGCCGCGCCGCACAAGGCGCTCCGGTCGCACGTGGATTCGTCGCGACATGGATTGCACCCGGGCAGAACCTGTGCCCGGGGGTCGACCGGAGCGCTCACCTTTGCACTGCCAGTTCAAGGGTGGATTTGCTCAGCGTTGCCGGGTCTCCCAGTCGGGGTGAATCCACGGCTGGTCGTTGGCAGCCGGCAGGGGAGTGCGACCGAGGATGTGATCAGACGCCTTCTCACCGACCATGATGCTGGGGGCATTGAGGTTGCCATTGGTGATCCGCGGGAAGATCGAACTGTCGGCCACCCTGAGGCCGTCGACCCCGATCACGCGGCACTCGGGATCGACCACGGCATGGGCGTCGGCGGCGGCACCCATGCGACAGGTTCCGCAGGGATGGTAGGCACTCTCCGCCTCCGCCCTTACGTGCCCGTCGATCTCCCCATCGCTCCGGACCGCGGATCCAGGCGCGATCTCGGCACCTGTGTAGGGCGCCATCGCGGGCTGCTCCAGCACTTCGCGCGTAAGCCGGACGCAGGCCCTGAACGCCCTCCAGTCCTGCTCATGGGACATGTAGTTAAAGAGGATCGAGGGCGCGGCACGCGGATCAGACGAGGTGAGTCGGACACGTCCGCGCGAGGGTGAACGCATCGGCCCGACATGAACCTGGAACCCGTGTCCGTCTGCGGCGGTCCTGCCATCGTAGCGAACCGCAAGCGGCAGGAAATGATACTGGATGTCCGGGTACTTCACCCCGGCGCGCGAGCGGATGAAACCGCATGCCTCGAAGTGATTGGTTGCGCCGAGGCCGGTGCCGGACAGCAGCCAGCGCGCGCCGATCAATGCCCTGGAAAGCGGATTCCAGTGGCGGTAGAGCGTGATCGGCCGGCGGCATGACACCTGCAGATAGATCTCGAGATGGTCCTGCAGGTTGGCACCGACACCGGGCCGGTCGGCAACGACCGCCAGGCCGTGTTCGACGAGGTGCGCCGCAGGTCCGATACCGGAGTGCATCAACAGCTTCGGCGAGTTGATGGCCGAGGCGCAGAGAACCACCTCGGCGCGGGCGCGCACCCGCCTGGGCGAACCGGCGGTCTCGTACTCGACCCCGATCGCCCTGCCCTCCTCGATCAGCACGCGATTGACATGGCAGCGGGTGCGCAGTTCGAGGTTGTGCCGGCGCAGCGCGGGCTTCAGGTACGCGTTTGCGGCAGACCAGCGCCGACCGCGCCAGACTGTCATTTCCATCGGGCCGAAGCCTTCCTGACGCCTGCCGTTGTAGTCTCCGGTGATCCCGTAACCGGCCTCGCCACCAGCCTGGATGAAGGCGGCGTACAGCGGGTTGGCCATGACGCCGCGCGTGACGTGCAGCGGGCCGCCGGTGCCGCGCCACCCCGGCTCGCCGGCATGGGCCTGTTCCAGGCGCCGGTAGTACCCGAGGACGTGGCGGTAGCCCCAGCCGGCCGCCCCCGCAGCCTCCCAGGCATCGAAGTCGCAGGCGTGGCCGCGCACGTAGACCATGCCGTTGATCGAGGACGAGCCGCCGATCACCTTGCCGCGCGGGGTTGCAAGGCGCCGCCCGCCGAGGTGGGGTTCGGGCTCGGTGACATAGCCCCAGTCATAGCGTGCCATGTTCATCGGGTAGGACAGCGCTGCCGGCATCTGGATGAACGGGCCGGCATCGGTACTCCCGTGCTCAAGGACCAGCACCCGCGAGCACCCGTCTTCGGACAGCCGCGCCGCGAGCACCGAACCGGCCGATCCCGATCCCACGATCACATAGTCGAACTCGTCGTCGAAACGCCCTGACATCGAATTCAAGTCATGACAGCTGCGCTGGCCCGCAGACCCGCGCCGCAGCGAATGCGAACACGTCCCTGCGGAACGGCTTCATCCCGGCACACGCCCGGCGCACCCGGATCCGGCCCAGGCCGGCAGGACGGAGATCACCGGCGTTCGCTCCCGTGCGTCGTTCTGGCGCACTCGCACAGATTCCCGCCGCACGGTCCGGTGGTCCCGCGCGGTCGCACCTGAACGCGGCTTCGATGAACGCGCGCCGGAGTCTGGGCCCGGCACGGTACCGGCGACCGGTATCTGCGCATGCGCTGTAGAGGCGTCTCGCTGACATCCAGGTCCTTGACGGGTCAATGCCACGCACTATTCTTCCCAGCCTGACAATTCCTCGGCAACGGATCCCGACAATGGCCAAGCCAGCAACCGTTCTGATCAAGCTCGTGAGTACGGCCGACACCGGCCACTACTACGTCACCAAGAAGAACCCGCGGACCCAGACCGGCAAGCTCGAGTTCCGCAAGTACGATCCGGTGGCGCGCAAGCACGTGCTCTACAAGGAAGGCAAGATCAAGTAGCGCGCACCGCTACTCACTCGTCTCCCGGCGGCGCCACCGGTTCCTGGCGCGGCAGGGGAATGCCTCCGCCCCGGGTCGGGTCCACATAGGCATTGCCGGGCGACTGTCCGGCGTCCTCGAGCGCCCGCGCCATTGACTTGATTACCGGCAGGTCCTCGTCGGCAGGCATCTCCATGCGTGGCTTGCGTGCGAGCGCCGCCTTGATCCACGGTGCCAGTTCCTCGGCCTTGCGCGCTTCCCGTTCCGGTTCGGCCGCCTTGAAGCGCGGCATGATCTCCGATGCGAACAACCCGAGACACTCGCAGATGTGCTCGTGCCTGTTCTTGCCGTGCTGCTGCACGAAGATCATCTGGTCCATTCCCACCTTGTCATAGGCTTCGAGATGGGACCGGACCTGTTCCGGCGTCCCGATGCCGCCGCGCCCGGCATTGTCCGGCATCTGCTCGCGCAGCGGCTCGAACCGGCCCCAGATGTCGGCGCGTCCCGGCTTGTGCTCACCGAAACTCACGTAGTAGGCCAGCGAATAGCCGAAGAACCGGAACCCGTCGAGACCGCGCCGGACCGCTTCCTGCTCGTCCTCGTGCACCGACAAAGACGAGACGGCCGCGATGTTGGCGTTGACCGAGTGGCCGATCGGCACGCACTCGTCCGACTTGATGATCGCGTAGTAGTCCCGCACCCACTCGGCTGCCTGGTCCGGCTCGACGAAGCCGAACACCAGCGCCCCGACCCCGGCCCTGGCGGCCCGCAGGATGCTCTCGCGGCGCGAACACCCCATCCACAGCGGCGGATGCGGCTTCTGCACCGGTTTCGGCACGACGTTGCGGCACGGCATCGAGAAGTACTCGCCCTCGAACCCCGGGTATGGCGTCATCGCCATCATGTTGGCGGCCTGTTCGGTGCCTTCCCTCCACATCCGGGTCTTCTGTTCCCGGTCGATTCCGAACCCGTCCATCTCGATCAGTGTCGCCGACTCGCCTGTGCCCCAGTCGACCCGTCCGCGACTGACAAGGTCGAGCGTGGCAACCCGTTCCGCAAGACGCGCCGGGTGGTTGTAGCCCGGTGGTGTGAGTGTCACGCCGTGGCCGAGACGGATGCTGTTCGTCCGCTGCGACACCGCGGCCAGAAACACCTCGGGGGCGCCGGAGTGCGAATACTCCTCGAGGAAGTGATGCTCCACTTCCCATACGTAGTCGAACCCCAGGCGGTCGGCCAGTTCGATCTGGTCAAGTGCCTGGTGAAACAGGCGCGACTCGGTATCCTCGTGCCACGGCTTGGGCACCGGCAACTCGTAGAACAGGCCGAACTTCATTCCGCTTCCCTTTCCGGTCGAGATGTCGGGGTCAGAGCGCCGGAGCGATCCTGATGGACTCCGGAATGCTCCGCTTCAGATACTGCCCGTCCGCCAGACCACCCTTGAAGACACCGTTCTCGACCACGACCTTGCCGCGGAGCAGTGTCGTCACCGGCCAGGCGGTGATGTCGTGTCCTTCCCACGGACTGTAGTCCGCCTCGTGCAGGTCCTCGAGCCGGACCTTGCGACGTACCGACGTGTCCAGGATCGCGATGTCGGCGTCACTGCCCACGGCAATCGCCCCCTTCCGGGGATACAGTCCCATGATCCGCGCGGCGTTGGTCGAGACGAGGTCGACGAAACGCTCGAGCGAGTAGCCGCGCCGGGTCACCATCTCGTGGTACATGACCGCCACGCGGGGCTCGACCCCGGCGTTGCCACCGGTGGTGTCGTCGATGCGGTTGCCCACCGTCTTCAGCTTCAGCGTGCAGCAGATCTCGTCGGTCGCCACGGAGTTGATCGCGCCGTCCAGCGTTCCCGCCCACAGCTCCGCCTGGTCGGCAGGCGACTTCAGCGAGGGGTATGTGTGGTAGATCTGCCCGTTCGGCCGCTTGTAGTCCTCGGTGTTGAACAGCATGTACTGGTGCAGGGTCTCACCGTAGATCGCCAGTCCCCTTGCCCTCGCCTCCCGGATCGCGTGGACTCCCGTCGCCGCGCTCACATGCATCATGTAGAGCGGCGTGCGTTCGGATTCGGCCAGCCGGATCACCCGCCTGAACGAAAGGTCTTCCGAGAGTGCGCTGTGCACCTCGGCAAGGTTGTGGAAGCTGACCCGGCCCTCGCGGATCAGCTTCTCGTACATGTGCATGACCAGGTCGTTGTCCTCGGCGTGGATCACGCCGAGGCCGCCGGTCCGGGTAATGATCTTGAACACCTCCCAGATGTCGCCGAAATGCACCATCCGACCCGCCCGGTTCGGCGTGATGTTGGTGGTGAAGATCTTGACCGTCGGGTAGCCATCGGTGATCACGGCCTCGAGTTCGTCCAGGACCGGCGGTTCGACATCGCCGAGCAGCATGACGTGATAGGAATAGTCGCAGTAGCAGTTGTCGACCCAGTCCGCGTCGCGGCGGGCAATCACCTCGCGCAGCGGCAGCTCCTCCATCCGGGCCGCGAAGTCGATGAGCGTCGTCGTGCCGCCGTGGAGCGCGGCCCTGCTCACCACCTCCGGACCATCGGTGTAGCCGACCGATCCGTCCGGCAGCGGCATGTGCCACTTGCAGTGGACATGCGGATCGATACCACCCGGGATCACGATCCTCCCGCCCGCATCGATCACGTGCCCGACGGCATCGTCCGGAATGGCGCCCGGTGCCGTGACGGCGGCTATGGTCTCTCCATCAACCGCAACGTCGGTCACTGCCGCGCCATGTGGTGTGACGACGGTTCCTCCCCTCACGATCAGGTCAAGCATCCTCGTCCTCCCCAGTCCGGCATTTCGCGCAAGTCTCCGCGATCGCCGGCCGGCGGTCCAGAGTGCCCGCGCACCTCGACTTCGGAAATCACGATCTCGAACAGTGCCGTGATCCAGTCGGCATGAACGCCGCGACCGATGACCACCAGGCGCGAGGTCCGGTCCCCGTCCGGCCAGGCGTCCAGCCAGGTCATCGGATGGAACACGTTCTGCACTCCGTGCACCACCGCCGGAAGTTCGGGAGCCTCGGCGATCGACACGATCCCTTTCAGGCGCAGCAGGTCCGGGCCGAGTCCCTCCGAGAGCGCCTGCAGGAACAGCGTGAGCGCCACCGCCGGTACCGGACGCTCCCGGCGCAGCGAAACCGCAGCGTACCCTCCAACCGCGTGACCGTGATGATGGTCGTGGTCATGGTGATGTAGTCGGTGGTCATGGTGGCCGGGATCGCGGTTCTCATCCGAGGGCAGTCTATGCGCATCCGACGCATGGGCCAGCACCGACATCGGGTCGGCACCGCCGTGGCGCGACTCGATCTGGCGGGCAAACGGGTTGGCAACGGCCAGTTGCTCGCGAAACGACGGGAGCGAGCCTGCAATGTCGGTCTTGGTCAGCAGCAGAACATCGGCGAGAGCCACCTGTCGGCGGTTGTCGTCATGGGTGCGCAGGGTCTGCGGACCGGTGACGGCGTCGACGGTGGTCACAACCCGGCCCGGCCGGACCAGCGTGCGCAATGCCGGATCCGCCATGGTCGCCTGGACGATCGGCCCCGGATCGGCAAGGCCCGTGGTCTCGAGGATGATGCGGTCATACCTCAGGCGATCCCGCCCGTTCAGGCGAAGCACCGCCTCGGTCAGGTCGTTGCGCATGACGCAGCAGACACAGCCGGTGGTCAGTTCGACGAAGTCCTCCTCGCTCGAGGCGATAAGCTCGTGATCGAGGCCGATCTCGCCGAACTCGTTGATGATGACCGCGGTCCGGGCCAGTCCAGGGTGTCGCAGCCAGCTGGCAATCAGTGTGGTCTTGCCGCTCCCCAGAAACCCGGTCACCACGATCAGCGGCACCCGGTCCGTCATGTCGTCTGTTCCGCAACGAACAGGATCCGCCCGCCGCCGCGTTCCGGGCTCACGATGCCGCGAAGGGTACGCAGGGCCGCCACCACCGACTCGTGGACCCGGTCCCTGCCTCCCGGCACGGCAATGCGCCACACCGTGCCGAACGGATGGACCTCGACCCCGAGCGCGGCAATCTCGGTGCCGGCGCGCACGAGACGGCAGGAGTTTCCGGCATGAACGGCCCGGACGTCGCACGCCCACACCGTGAGCATCCCGTCAACAAGAGCGCGAAACTGCCCGGGCGTCACTCCGCCCCCGTCGCTCATGTCGCTCCACCGATCGGATGATCGATCCCGGGCGGGCCGACCAGCTCCGGATCCGGTCCGGCCCCCTCGGGGCGATCGGGATAGGGAATGCGGGCAAGGAACGCCTCCATGCTCGCAAGTCGCGCCCGCTTCTTGTCATTCGCCCTGACCACCAGCCATGGCGCCTCAGGAACATGGGTGCACAGGAACATGTCTTCCTTGGCCCGCGTGTACTCGTCCCACTTGTTCGCCGAGGCAAGGTCCACGGGCGAGACCTTCCACTGCTTGAGCGGATCGACGCGCCGCATGCCGATGCGGCGCGCCTGCTCCTCCTGCGAGACCGAGAACCAGAACTTGATCAGCAGGACGCCGCTCCCGACGAGCATGCGCTCGAACTGCGGACACTGGCGCAGGAATTCCCGGTACTCCTCCTCGGTGCAGAAACCCATCACCCTCTCGACGCCGGCCCGGTTGTACCAGGAGCGATCAAACAGGACGATCTCGCCGGCTGAAGGCAGATGGGCGACGTAACGTTGGAAGTACCACTGCGAGCGCTCGCGTTCGGTCGGCTTGTCGAGCGCCACCACCCTGGCACCACGCGGATTGAGGTGCTCCATGAAGCGCGTGATGCTGCCACCCTTGCCGGCCGCATCCCGGCCCTCGAACAGGATCACCACCCTGCTTCCGGTTTCCATGACCCAGCGCTGGGCCTTCAGGAGCTCGACCTGGAGACTGGTCTTGCGCTCTTCGTACTCCCGCCGGTCAAGCCGGTCCTGCGAAACCCCGGACTCTTCCCACGCCGGAGCGGACCCCTGTTCGGGCGGGGTCCCTGCGTTCAGACTCTCCGTCCGCACTGCGGCACCTCCGATCATGTCCAGCGCCGGATCACGACAGTGAAACCGGCTGAATTCCATGGCAGAGTAGACACCACCGGCACCCGTCATCAAGCGTGGTGCGAGCAGCAGGACTCTGAAGCATGATTGTCGATGTGCGCACCTACAACATCGTTCCACGCAAGATGAAGCGGTACCTGGAGCTGTTCGAAAGCTACGCACTGCCGGTGCTGGAGAAGCACCTCGGCAGTCCGCTCGGCTACTTCCTGGTCGAACACGGCCCGCTGCACCAGGTGGTGCACCTGTGGGGCTACCGCGACCTGGCCGACCTGGAAGCGCGCCGTCGCGCCCGGGACGCGGACCCGGCCTGGGACGACTACCTGGAGCGAAGCGAGGGGCTGGTGGTCTCGCAGGACAACAAGCTGTGCCGCCCCGCGCCCTGGTCCGGCATCAGGTAAGGTCAAGCCAATGACCTACGAGGTTACGCTCGCGGCTGACGAAGTCGCCCGCTACCGGCGCGACGGTTTCCTGGTCCCGGATTGCCGGCTGAACACGGACGTCGTCGGACGGATGCGGGACGCGGTGGACGAACTGATCCGGATCTACCCGGACATGCCGACCGAAGGACTGGTCTCGCCGCACATCCGCTACGCCGGGACCATGCGGCCGGACATTCACGACAGGTTCCTCGAATTCTGCCGCCTGCCAGCCCTGCTTGACGTCACCGAGCAACTGATCGGGCCCGACATCATCCTGTGGGGCAGCCGGGTTTTCTCAAAGGCAGCCCGGAGCGGCCGGGCGACGCCGTGGCACCAGGACGGGGAATACTGGCCGATCCGTCCGCTTGCCACCGTCACCGCGTGGATCGCGATCGATCCCGCCACCACCGGGAACGGCTGCCTGCGCCTCGTGGCCGGATCTCACCGAAAGCGCCGGCTCATGCGACATGTCAGCCTCACCGGCCAGGGAGCGGCACTCGACAAGGAGATTGCAGAGGGCGAGTTCGACGAGGCGGACGTGGTGACGGTTCCGCTCGAACCCGGGCAGATGGTGCTGTTCGACGTCTACACCGCGCACGGAGCCGCAGCCAACCGGTCGGGATCCCGCCGGGCCGGGTTCGCCATCCGATACATGCCCGGCACCTCGCTCTACGATCGCGCCATGACGGTCGGCAGCGGCCAGGACGACGTCCAGACCGATCTCGCGCAACGCGCACTGTTCCTGTTGCGGGGTCAGGACCGGACCGGGCAGAACGACTTCGACATCGGTCACGACGGCATGGTGGTGGCTGTCGGCTGAGTGCCGGTCAGGCTGCCCAGACCGGCGGGTGGGTACCGGGTGGAACCGGGCCGCTCTCCCAGCACGACGGGGTGTCGGGCATGACCTGCGGTGTCTGCACGTGCAGCACGTCACCCCACGGCGAGGAATGCACCTCCAGCATGTCGGCGATGTCATCCTCGCCCGGCATCGATACGGACAGACCGTCGACCCTTCCGAGCCGGTCGATCCAGCGACCGGTCTGCGCGAGCGAGACCCGCACCATCCAGCTTCCACCCGTTCGCGCACGGTTAAGCAGTGCGACCATGGCTCCGAACGCCGCCAGGTACCCGGTGGCGTGATCGAGCGCCTGGCAGGGCAGCGGTAGTGGCTGGGCGGCGGCGGCGGCCTCCATCCCTTGCCAGGCGATCCCGCTCGCCGTCTGCACCAGGCTGTCGAACCCCCGCCAGTCGCGCCACGGACCGGCATGGCCGTAGGCCGACAGGGTGACATAGACCATGCCCGGCCGGAGTGCGGCCATCTCCCCGGGCCCGAACCCCCGCCCTTCGAGGGTTCCCGGACGGTAACCCTGCACGAAGATGTCCGCCTGTGACGCCAGTTCGCGAAGAACGCGGCGGCCGTCCTGCTCGCGCAGGTCGACGAAGGTCGAGCGCTTGCCGAGACCGGTATCGATGATCAGCGGTTCCAGCACGGGCAGGTGCGCGGCACCCACCCGCATCACCTCGGCTCCGTGCGACGCCAGGGTCCGGCCACAGATCGGACCGGCGATCACCTTGGTCAGGTCAAGCACGCGAATACCGGAAAGCGGGCGCTCGCCGTCCTGCGGCAGAGGGCGTGGCGGTGCATCCCCGATCCGCTCGATCTCGATGAGCGGCAGGTCCGCGAGCGCGCGGGACTGGGGATGATCGGCCCATTCCCGTGGCGAGCGCAGCAGTGCCACGCACAGCGCCCGATCCCGGCAGGCCCGCTCCAGGGCAGCACCGTCCCACCTGCTCACCGCACGGGCCACGGCGTGCGGGTCCTCTTCGCAGTCAAGGACCGCGAGCACGCCGTCGCGAAGGTGCGGATACTGGCAGTGCAGCTGGATCCAGCGCCCGTCCCGGGTCCGGTAGTAGCCGGAAACCGCCGACCATCGACCGGCAGCCGGCCGGCCCAGGATCCGGGTGAAGGCCTCGCTGCAGAACGCGATGGCTGAGCGCCGCATGTCCACCGACACCTGCTGGCGCCGGTCGCGGCGCTCCCGCCACAGTTCGGCAGCGGCGAGCGACTGCGCGGCGATCACAGTACGTGCCGCCGTGCCGACCCGGAACACCGATGGCAGCACCGGCTCCTCGCCGGACAGCACGCAATCATCCAGTGCGCCGGGATCACACCCGGCGCCGGTCCAGATCTGCCCGAGCGGTTCTGCCGGTTGCGGCGCGCCGGCCATCGCCGGCGGGCTGTTACTCGGCCGCTTCTGCCGGGGCGTCAACGATCCTGGTCTTGAAGTCCGCCGGCGAGACGATCTCGAGGACCTCGAAATCCTTCGAGCAACCGATCTCGCGATGCGGGATGCCGGGCCGCTGGTTGATGCAGTCACCCTTCTCGATCCGTCGCACACCATGTCCGGCGTACTCGAACTCGGCCCAGCCGTTCAGGACCAAGACGAACTGGAAGTCGCAGTCATGCACGTGCCACGACTGGACCTCGTCCTTCATTTCCTTGCCGTTGGCCTTGACGATATGGGCAATATAGTCGCCCTTGGTCGCGTCCTTGATGCCGAGATCACGGTACTCGAAGATCTCCCTCAGTCCCTCTGTCCAGACCGCTTCCTTCGCCTCATTGTGCGAAAATACCCACCTGTCGGTCGAATTGCCCATCATCTCTCTCCAGTTACGTCCGTCGTGCCGTCCTGCGACGCCCCCACCCTAACACGCAAACCGCCCGGAATTCATCACCCGCAGCTGCGTCCCCTCAGATGTCGAGCGAAGTCTGTCGCTCCCACGCGCTGATCGAGCGCGAATAATCGTCCCATTCGCGCATCTTCAACGTGACGTAGGCCGCTGAGACCTCGTCGCCCAGCGCCGCCTTCAGGACCCGGTTACGGTCGAACAGCCGAATCGCATCCAGCAGGTAGCGAGGCAGCCGGCGGGCACGCCGTGCCCTGTGACCCTCGTTGTACATGTCGAGGTCGAGCCGGGGCCCGGGGTCGCGATCCTGCGCCAGTCCGTCGAGACCGGCTGCGAGGAACACCGCCGGCAACAGGTACGGGTTGACCGCCCCGTCAGCCAGCCGGAACTCGAACCGCCCCTCGTCAGGAGTTCGGACCATGTGTGTCCGGTTGTTCCCCGACCAGGTGACGGTGTTCGGAGACCAGGTCGCCCCGGAGACCGTGACCGGGGCGTTGATGCGCTTGTAGGAATTGACGATCGGGTTCGTGACCGCACACATCGACTCGGTGTGGTGCAGCACGCCGCCGAGGAACGCATGTGCGGTGGCCGACAGCCCCAGTTCACCCGCCGGGTCGTGGAACAGGTTCCGGTTTCCGTCCCACAGCGAGACATGGATATGGCATCCGTTGCCGGTCAACTCGGCGAACGGCTTCGGCATGAAGGTGGCGCGCAGCCCGTGCATTTCGGCAATCGACTTGACCATGAACTTGAAGAACGCGTGCCGGTCGGCGGTAACCAGCGCATCGTCGTACTCCCAGTTCATCTCGAACTGGCCGTTCGCGTCCTCGTGGTCGTTCTGGTACGGCGACCAGCCAAGCGACTGCATTCCGTCGCAGATTTCCGAGATCACGTCGTAGCGCCGCATCAGCGCCTGCTGGTCGTAGCACGGCTTGGCCTCGATATCGCGCGGATCCGAGATCCCTGCTCCGTCAGCGTCGATGAGGTGGAACTCGGCCTCGACGCCGCACTTCATGCGGTAGCCGAGGCCGGCGGCGCGTTCGACCAGTCGCTTCAGCGTGACACGGGGCGCCTGCTCGACCGCGCGGCCGTTCATTACCAGGTCACCTGGGACCCATGCCACCTCGGGTTTCCACGGCAGTTGCATGACGCTGCTGACGTCGGGAACGGCGAACATGTCCGGGTTCGCCGGGGTCATGTCGAGGTAAGCGGCAAAGCCCGCAAACCCGGCGCCCGCGACCTCCATCTCCCCCGCTGCGGAGACCGGAACCAGCTTCGAACGCTGCATTCCTCTCAGGTCGGTGAAGTTGAACAGGAAGTACCGGACACCCCGTTCCGCGGCAAACCTCTCGAGAACACCCGTCATCGTCCTTCCCCCTGTTTCTGGGTTCCCTCGTCCCCGTCACGACCGGATCAGCGCGACCAGCCCGGGATCCAGTCGGTTCCGGCCAGCGGCACCCGGGCCATCGCGGCCGCTTCCAGCGTGAGCGCCGCCAGGTCCTCGGGTTCCAGGTTGTGCACGTGGCTCTTGCCGCAGGCCCGGGCCAGCATCTGGCACTCCATCGCCAGGGTCGCGAGGTAGTTGCGCACCCTGCGTCCGCCTTCCTCCGGGTCGAGCCGGCGCTCGAGCACGGGGTCCTGGGTGGTGATGCCGACCGGACACCGCCCGGTCTGGCACTGGTCGCAGTGTCCGGGACTGACACCGAGTGCCGCGTAATCCTCGGGCCACAGAGGAGCGTTGCAATTGAGCGCCATCAGGGCAGCAACGCCGATCGACACCGCATCGGCCCCGAGAGCCAGCGCCTTGGCGACATCGGCCCCGGTACGGATGCCGCCGGAGACGATCAGCTGCACCTTGCGGTGCATGTCGAGTTCCTTGAGCGCATCGACCGCCATGCGGACCGCCGGCAGGGTGGGGATGCCCACGTCCTCTATGAACACGTCCTGGGTGGCGGCGGTTCCACCCTGCATGCCGTCCACCACGACGGCGTCGGCACCGGCCTTGACCGCGAGCCCCACGTCATAGCCGGTGCGCGTGGCACCCACCTTCACGTAGACCGGTTTCTCCCAGTCGGTGATCTCGCGCAGTTCCCGGATCTTGATCTCGAGATCGTCCGGTCCGGTCCAGTCCGGGTGGCGCGACGCGCTGCGCTGGTCAATTCCCGGCGGCAGCACCCGCATGCCGGCGACCCGTTCGCTGACCTTCTGGCCGAGCAGCATGCCGCCGCCGCCGGGCTTCGCGCCCTGGCCGATCACTACCTCGATCGCGTCGGCGCGGCGCAGCTGGTCCGGTGTCATGCCGTAGCGCGACGGCAGGTACTGATAGACCAGGATGTCGGACGCCTCGCGCTCCTCCTCGGTCATGCCGCCGTCACCGGTGGTGGTGCTGGTCCCGGCCGCGCTTGCCCCGAGACCGAGCGCGCGCTTGGCATTGGCGCTGAGCGCCCCGAAACTCATGCCGGCGATGGTGATCGGGATCTTCAGGGTCACCGGCTTGCCCGCAAACCGCGTGCCGATGGTCACGTCGGTGCCGCAGCGCTCGCGGTAGCCCTCGAGCGGGTAGCGCGAAACCGACGCGCCCAGGAACACCAGGTCATCGAAGTTGGGCAGCGGCCGCCTGGCGCCGCCGCCGCGGATCGAATAGATGCCCTGGCCGGCGGCACGGTGGATCTCGGCGATCACGTGCGGCGGAAAGGTCGCCGAGGCCCTCGGCGGGCGGTCACCGGTCATGGCAGTGATCCCCAGCAGGCGACCGCATCAGTAGGCGGCCGCATTGTCGATCCTGAAGTGGTAGAGCTGTCGCGCCGAACCGTAGCGGCGGAACGCACTGGCGTCTGCGGCAAACCCGGCCCGCCCGAGCAGCTCCCCGATGCGTGCGACGTGGCGGTCATCCATGTCCTTCTCTACACAGTCGGCACCGAGAGTCTCGACCTCACCCAGCACGTAGAGTTCGGCTTCGTAGATCGAGTCTCCGAAGGCGGCGCCGGCATCTCCGCACACCACGAGGCAGCCGGCCTGGGCCATGAACCCGGTCATGTGCCCGACCGAACCGCCAACGACGATCTCGATGCCCTTCATCGAGATCCCGCACCGCGCACTGGCGTCACCACCGATCGCCAGCAGGCCGCCCCACCCGGCCGCTCCCGCCGACTGACTGGCGTCCCCATGGACCCGGACCTCGCCCGACATCATGTTCTCGGCCACACCGGTCCCGGCGTTGCCGGCCACGGTTACACGTGCCTGCTGGTTCATCCCGGCGCAGTAGTACCCGGCGTGGCCATGGATCACCACGTCGATCGGATCGACGAGGCCCGCGGCAAGCGCGTGGCGCCCGCGGGGATTGAGTACATCGAATGATCCTGCCTGCCGGGCGCTGTCACGGCCCTGCAACAGGCGGTTCAGCCGGCGGACAGGAACCGCATCGAGATCGATTTCCTCGCGTGCGCTCATGCCCTGCCCCAGGAATAGACCTGGCCCGGGCGCGGTTCCCACACCACGGCGTCATCCACCGACGGCAGCCTGGCGAGCGCGCGGAATTCCGATGCCATGGCGACCCAGTCATCGGTTTCGGCCATGACCGCCGGCTTGCAGGCGATCGGATCGCGCAGCACCGAGAACCCGTCACGGGTGCCCACCGCAAAGGTGTAGAAACCGTCAAGGTCTCGCAGCCCGGCCTCGAGCGCCTCGGCAATGGTCGCGCCCTGCATCAGCCGCCAGGTCAGGTAGCCGGCCGCGACCTCGCTGTCGTTCTCGGTCTGGAACTTGAGACCCTGGTGCTCCCTGAGCCAGTCCCGCAACCGGTGGTGGTTGGACAGGGAACCGTTGTGGACCAGGCACAGGTCATCACCGGTATTGAACGGGTGCGCTCCCTCGGTGGTCACGGCACTTTCCGTGGCCATCCGGGTGTGGCCGATCATGTGGGTGCCGGACATCTGCGGCACGCCGAACCGTTCGAGCACCGCCGCGGGCAGTCCGATTTCCTTGTAGATCTCCAGCGTGGTACCCGAACTGGTCACCCGCAGCGGCGGATCGCCGGCCTGGGCCCAGTCACGCAGCACCTCGCCGTCCACCGCCGCCTCGAGGACCGCGTGGGTCGCCATCGGGGTGACCGTGACAGGGGTTCCGAGTTCACTCGAGGCGCGTTCGCCGGTCGCATGCCAGTCAACCCCGGGAGCGCGGACCGTAACCCGGACCCGGCCCGTCGGTGCCTGGTCGCGATAGACCGCGAGTCCGGCACTGTCTGGACCGCGTTCGGTCATTTCGGTCAGCATGGGAGCGAACAGGCTGCCCAGCCGGGTCCTCAGTTCCGGGTTTTTCAGATAGAGACCGACGATGCCACACATGATCCCTCACCCTGCCTGCCTGCGCCGGCACAGACTATAGCGAAGACGCGGCGCCGACACATCCGCCCTGCGCACGGATCAGCGACCGGCCCGGACCGTCTGCTCCCGGGTACGCAGAAGCCGCAGGCCCGGCCAGTTCTCCTCGGTGTGACGCAGGTGCCACGTGTTGCGCGCGAGGAAAACCGGCATCTCGTCGTGGTCGTGCGCCAGGTCGCCCGGGTTGCTCTCGACGAACCGCTTGACCAGTCCGGGGTCGTCTGCGTCGATCCAGCGCGCGGTGTGCAGGGCCGCCGGCTCGAAGACCGCCGGGATGTCGTACTCGGTGCGGATACGATCGGCCAGCACGTCGAACTGAAGCTGGCCGATCACGCCGACGATCCAGTTCGACCCGATTGCGGTCCTGAATACCCGGGCCACCCCCTCCTCCGCCAGCTGGGTGACGGCGCGTCCCAGGTGCTTGCCGCGCATCGGGTCGACCGGGCGAACCCGTTGCAGCATTTCAGGCGCGAAGCTCGGGATGCCGTTGAACTGCAGCTCCTCGCCCTCGGTCAGCGTGTCGCCGATGCGCAGGTTGCCGTGGTTGGGCAACCCGATGATGTCACCCGGATAGGCCTGTTCCGCCACCTCGCGGTCGCGGGCGAGGAACGTGACCGCGTTGTGGACCGCAAACCGCCGCCTGTCGCGGACATGGCGCAGACGCATTCCGCGGCGGAACTCGCCGGAGCACACCCGGGCAAAGGCGATCCGGTCGCGGTGTTTCGGGTCCATGTTGGCCTGGATCCTGAACACGAAGGCCGAGAACCGGTCCTCGTCGGGCGAGACCACGCGCCCCTCGGCCGGTTGCGGGCGCGGCGGCGGAGCAAACCCGACAATTCCGCGCAACAGTTCCCGGACCCCGAAGTTGTTGAGCGCGCTGCCGAAGTACACCGGCGTCATGTTGCCCTCGAGAAAGGCGTCCCGGTCGAACCGCGGGCAGAGCGCTTCCGCCATCTCCACCTGCTCGCGCAGCTCGGCGGCAACGTCGCCCGGCAACAGTGTCTCAAGTCTGGGATCGTTCAGTCCCTGGCAGATCTGGCCGGGATCCGGTTCCTCGTGACTGCCCCTGGCAACCAGGCAGAGCCGGTCCTCCAGCAGGTCCCAGCAGCCGCGGAACAGCTGACCGGCACCGACCGGCCAACTGACCGGCGACACTTCGATCTGCAGTGTCTGCTCGATCTCGTCGAGCAGGTCCAGGGGATCGCGCGCCTCCCGGTCCATCTTGTTGATGAAGGTGATGATCGGCATGTCACGCAGCCGACACACCTCGAACAGCTTGCGCGTCTGCTCCTGGATGCCGCGGGCGGCATCGATCACCATCACCGCCGAGTCGACCGCGGTCAACGTGCGGTAGGTGTCCTCGGAAAAGTCCTCGTGGCCGGGCGTGTCGAGAAGGTTGCAGGCCTGTCCCTCGTATTCGTAGCTCATTACCGAGGAGGCAACCGAGATGCCCCGTTCGCGCTCGACCGCGAGCCAGTCCGACCGGGCGCGGCGCTGCGCGCCGCGTGCCTTGACCATTCCCGCCATCTGGATGGCGCCGCCGAACAGCAGCAGCTTCTCGGTCAGCGTGGTCTTGCCCGCGTCCGGATGAGAGATGATCGCAAAGGTGCGCCGTCGTGCGATCTCGTGGGTGAGGTCCGCCATGGCCGTGCCGGTCTGGTGATGATGACAGACCTCATAGCGGCTGCGCCCGCAATTGCCAAGGCGCCGCCCCGCTTCATATCATGGCGCCCTGGTGACCACCCTACGGGCGGCGTGATGGACAATCCGGTCGGGCCGCTCAATCTGATTACCGACGTCCCCGGCCTCGCGGTCGGCAACGCCGGCGACCCGGAGCTTGTCAGCGGTGTCACCGTCGTCCTGCCGGATTACCCCGCCATCGCCGCCGTCGACGTTCGCGGCGGCGGCACCGGGTCTCGCGACATCGAGCTGCTCAAGCCGTCCGCCAGCATCGAGACCGTGGACGCCGTTGTGCTCTCGGGGGGTTCCGCCTTCGGCCTCGATGCCGCGGGCGGGGTCATGTCCTGGCTTGCGGCCCGCGGTCGCGGGTTCCCGGTCGGACGGGCGCGGGTGCCGATCGTCCCCCAGGCGATCCTGTTCGACCTTGCGGGGCCGTCCGTCGCCCTGCAGGGCGAGCACTCGCCCTACCGAAAGCTTGCCCGGGAGGCGGCCGGGAGTGCGGGGACGCGGTTTCGCATTGGCAGCGTCGGTGCGGGAACCGGGGCGCGTGCCGGGCACCTCGCGGGAGGGCTCGGAAGCGCCTCGGTCGTGATCGGCGAACTCGGGGTCACTGTCGGCGCCATAGTGGCGGCCAACCCGGTCGGAGACGTGCTGATGCCCGGAACCGGCGTCTTCTGGGCCTGGGACATGGAACGCGAAGGCGAGTTCGGCGGCCGGCGTCCCGACGGCCGGCACGATCCGGCTGCCGTGTCGGTCCCGAAGGCGGCGTCGGCCGGTGCGCACACCACCATCGGCGCGGTCGCAACCGACGCGGCGCTCGACCGGGTACAGGCAACCCGGTTTGCCGCCATCGCCCAGGCCGGGCTTGCCCGCGCCGTCAGGCCGGCCCACACGCCGCTTGACGGCGACATGATCCTTGCGCTGTCAACCGGCAGGGTTCCGCTCGCCAGTCCGGCCCGCGACCTCGCGATTCTCGGCGGACACGCCGCCAACTGCGTCGCCCGCGCCATCGCCCGCGGGGTCCATGCCGCGCGCGGCCGCCGCGGAGCCCCGGCCTACACCGATCTGCACGCAGAGGGCGGCGCATGACCCATTGCCACAGCCTTCAACGGCGATCCGCAGCCGGACCGGGACAGGCCCGCGTTCAGTACTTCCGCGCGCCGGCCTCCGTGGCAACGCGCGGCACCAGCGCCTTGACCAGGTTCGTCATCTCCAGCACGCCGACCGGCGTTCCATCGCGCGTCACGATGTAGGAATGCGAGGTGTCGCCGCCGGAACGCGCAATCGTGTTCTCGAGCGTGTCGTTGATGTCGACCTCGCCGTGCGCATCGCGCGGCAGATCACCGCTGTTCAGGGGGGTCATGATCGAGCGCACCCTGAGAACCCGGGCCCGGTTGATGTCGCTGACGAAATCCTCGATGTAGGGGTCGTTCGGGTTCAGCAGGATATGCTGCGGCTCGCCCTGCTGAACGATGTAGCCGTCCTTCAAGATGACCAGTCGGTCCGCCAGCTTGAGGGCTTCGTCCAGGTCGTGGGTGATGAAGACGATGGTCTTGTGCAGCTCCTTCTGCAATTCCAGCAGAAGGTCCTGCATGTCTGTGCGGATCAGCGGATCGAGAGCGGAGAACGCCTCGTCCATCAGCATGATTGGCGAATTCGAGGTCAGCGCACGCGCAATGCCGACACGCTGTTGCATGCCACCTGACAGCTGGTGCGGATAGTGGTTCTCGTAGCCGCCGAGGCCGACCCGTTCCAGCCACGCCCCTGCGTCCTTCAGATAGTCCCTCTGGCGAACGCCGCGGACCTGGAGCGTCGTTCCGGCGTTCTCGGCCACGGTGCGGTGCGGCAGCAGAGCGAACTTCTGGAACACCATGGACATGGATTCACGCCGCAGCATGCGCAGCCGTTCCTCGCCGTAGGCCAGCACGTCCTCGCCATCGACCTCGACCTCGCCGGAGGTCGGCTCGATCAGCCGGTTGAGATGCCGGATAAGCGTGCTCTTGCCCGACCCGGAAAGACCCATGATGACCGTGATGTCGCTTTCGCGCATCTCGACATTGATGTCGTGCAGGCCGAGTACATGGCCGTACCTTTCCAGCAGGTCTGTCTTGCTGACGCCGGCCCGGACATGTTCCAGCGCCGCCTGCGGGTCGTGCCCGAAGATCTTGTACAGGCTCCGGATCGCGATCTTGACATTCCCGGTCACGCCGCCGCCTCCCCGTCAGACCTTGCGGGCGGCGTTGACACGGTCGAGCGCGGCCTTGGTCACGCGGTCCAGGACGATCGCGAGCAGAACGATACCGAGACCCGAGATCAGTCCGACACCCAGTTCCAGGTTCCGGATGCCGCGCAGCACGAGCACTCCCAGACCCGGTGCCGACACAAGCGATGCGATGACCACCATGGCCAGGCTCATCATGATCGTCTGGTTCACCCCGGCCATGATGTTGGGCAGGGCCAGCGGGATCTGGACGCCGAACAGCTTTTGCCGGTCGGTCATGCCGAAGGAATCCGCGGCCTCGATGACATCCCTGTCCACCAGCCTGATGCCGAGATCGGTGAGCCGGATCACGGGCACGATCGCATAGAGGATGATCGCGATACCGTAGAGCTTCGGTTCGGTCACCGAGAACAGGAAGATCAGCGGGATCAGGTAGACGAAGGGCGGCAGTGTCTGGAGCATGTCCAGAACCGGGATCGTCATGCGCTGCATCCTGTCGCTGCGCGACATGGCAATTCCGATGGGCACGCCGAACAGTACGCAGAGGAAGGCGCAGACGAAGATGATCGCAAGCGTCTGCATGGCGAACCCGTAGTGGTCGATGAAGGCCAGGAACGCGATGCAGGCGGTCACGAAGCCGATCAGCCGGACCGACTTGGTCGCGATGTACACCACAGCCATGAGAATGGGAAACATCACCCACCACGGGGCGGCCTCAAAGACAAGCAGCGCGAATTCGAGTATCCAGCTCAGCGGCTGCGTCATCGGATCGAGCACGAAGCGCAGGACATCCTTGATCGCCAGGAACCCGTCCTCGACGGCCTTTGTCATGTCGCGGGACTGGGCGATCCGACCGCACGCCTCGTTCAGCGCATCGAGCGACGGAAACGGAAACTCCCACCACGGCGTGTCCGTGGCGGCGCCACCCTTCGCGAGCAGGTCCGCCATCGACAGCGGCGCATCACCCGTCTTGCCCGCATCGCACCAGTCGCGCAGGCCGAGCCCGTCAAACAGGAAATCGTAGGTCGCCATGACCGCTCACCCCCGTGCGGGGAACCGGGCCGGAACGGTTCCCGGCCCGGATCGCGCCCATTGCAGGTCGGTCAGGGCGTCGTGTGGAAAACGACCGACGCGCCGAAACCTACTTGATGAAATTCGCAAGCTTCTCGCGCGCGCCGTCGTTGATCCACTGCGACCAGACGTCGGAGCGTGAGGTCAGGAAATAGACTGCCGCCTCCTCCGCCGAGGCGCCGTTTTCCTCCTGCCAGGCAAGGATGCCGCTCAGCAGGCCGACCTCGAAGCTGATCTTGCCCATCAGTTCGGCGACCGCGGGCTCACGCTCGGTCAGCGCGGCCGTCGCAACCGTCAGGACCGGGGCGGGCGGGAAGTCCGACACGCCCGGGCTCGGGTTGTCCTTGTTCTGGTTCGCCGAGTGGACATCACCGTCGATGTCTCCCAGAGAAACCTTGACCATCTCGTACTTGCCAAGCAGCGCGGTCGGTCCCCAGTAGTATCCGAACCAGGGCTCCTGGTCATCGTAGGCAGCCGCGATCGAAGTCGCCAGTGTCTCGCCGGAGCCGTGGTTGAACACCTCGATACCGGCGGCCTCGACACCAAGCGCCTTGACCAGGTTGTCGTTGACAATGCGGCAGCCCCAGCCGTCCGGGCAGTTGTTGAACCGCGCGCCGACCAGGTCGGGATTGGCCAGCACACCGTCGATGGAGGCCAGTTCCGGGTGCGCTTCGACAAGATAGGCGGGAACCCACCACCCCTCGAGTCCGCCCGGTGAGATCACCTCGGTAAGCCGCGATACCTTGCCCTCAGCCTCAAGCTTGGCATAGACGTCACCGGTCGAGTTGAGCCACAACTCGGTGACGATGTCGGGTTCGCCGTTCTCGGCCAGGGACGCGACCGACGTGGTGGTTGCGGACGGTACCTTTTCGACCGAACACCCGTATCCCTGCTCCATCAGGAACTTGGCGACCTCGGTGATGATCTGGGACGATGCCCAGTTCATTTCGGTGATGGACACTTCCCCGCAGTCTGCGGAAGCTTTGCCCGGAACACCGAGTCCAGTAACAGCCACCAAACCGGCAAACGCGGCGACGAGAAGTTTCTTCATGGCCTTGCTCCCTGTTGACATCCCACCGACCGGGACGTGCGGACCCGCGATCATGTTCTCCGTCAGGTAGCGTAGGCCAGACCCCGCATCCGTTCAAGGGAAGCCACCGGTTCGACTGTCGAACCCGCTGTCGCGGAGAAACGCGGACCGGAGCCCTCCGGCCGGCCGGGAAATACCCCGGCTGTTCTCGCCCCCGGCCACCGGGCCCGACCTTTCGAGCCTTCCGTACCATTCTCGTTCGACGGTATTTCCAGCCCCGCATCACTGCACAGGGTCAGAGCGAGCGAGGCCTCCGGCCACGGGACCGGTCAGGCCCTGACCAGGTGGGGCGGAATACAGGGACGCATACCGTCGGGCGGTGTACCGGTCGGTCATGGTCGCCTATCGACGGCACGGCCACTTCGCCGGGGAATGCCCAAACCAGCCTGTCGGACTGCCAGCACGCGTCCGGACATCATCTCGATCGCCGGGACCCGCCAAGACCGACGGGGTTACCTCCTGCCGTCATCTGCCTCGCGAGAGCCTTGGGGTATCGGCCGGAATGTCCCGCCGGCAACTTCCCGGTTTCGCGGCACCGCACCCCCATAAGACCATTCCTGATTCCCACTCAAGCTAAGCGTAGCTTGAGTAGCCGTTCCGGCATCGGCGGCGTCCTCAGGGCCACGTAGACCAGTCTGGGTATGATGTCGGGTA
>Ga0209754_1001198_pt1 | contig 27743 bp, 26 predicted proteins | sample MesohylBB_FD_187295 | JGI IMG/M metagenome (GOLD analysis project Ga0209754, IMG submission 187295) | Host-associated microbial community of the marine sponge Aplysina aerophoba from Gulf of Piran - sponge mesohyl, lysed by bead beating... | ecosystem: Host-associated > Porifera > Sponge >... | reverse complement strand
GTGGTAGGTACAGGTATCATGTGGGAATGGATTTTGGATTCAAGTCGGACGCATTCCTTAACGGCTGTTTTATGTATGCAATCAGGTGGTTACAATACATCCAGCGCAAAACGTTGGGACAGTAGTGATATTCTTTATAAAATCTTTGGCGGCACTTTTGTGGAAATTGTTCCATGCATCGGCTTGATCTTGGTTTAGTGTGATCTGTTCAGTCATTGTTTTCCTGCCGTCTCGTATGAATGCGGAACATCGGGTTTTTATTTTCCCCGAACTCCTCAAGCGTCAGATTGAACCCCTCTTTGCGGAGGCCTGCTCTGGAAATCGAAAGACCGAGACCCGTTCCGCCCTTTTTCTTGGTTTCGCCAAAATTGAAGATGAGGTCTGCATCCCGTGCCGGAATTCCGGGACCGTTGTTACTTATCAGAAATCCTTCTGAATCTGCGTCCAACGTAATGGTCCGTTGTCCGGAACCACCCTCAATCAACCAATAAATTGCATTATCGACGATGTTGGCAAATGCAGTCAGTACCGTGGACGATTTTGCCGTCACCACATGCGATCTGAACTTCGCCGTCGAGACGAAATCGATGCCGTTTTCTTCGGTCCGATTATGGAAAATACGGAACAAATACAGATATATCTTTTCACCGTTAAGATCGACTTGAGCTTGGTTCATACGTCGCCCGATCGGATTGAGAACGTTCAAGTAACCGTCGAGGTTTGCAAAGCTTATTCTGAGATTTTCGTAGATGGTATCAAGACCTTTGGTCTTTACCGCCCAAGGCTTGATCGCCCGAATACCGCTTCTGAGATTGTCGCCGACATGTTCGAACTCATGTTGCAGGATGCCCAATCCCATCCCCATCTGGGCGTAATCCTCATAGAATTTCACTTGTTCCTCAAGGCGCTCGGCGCGTTGTTCCCAAATATAAGCCCTTGTATCAGCCGTATATCCGCTATTGAGGTCTTCGATCAGCGATAGCATTTGATCGCGGATTGCGGCAAACTGGGCTGCCTGTTCAAGATTAATCATCTCCATCTTGGCTTCGAAATCCGAATAGAGCGCCTCGATTTCACTGGGTTTCTCAACGGCTGCCCGGGAGAAAGATTGCATACTTTCAAATAGTTGCGCCTTAAATTCGGCGAACTCGGACTTAACCGCTTCTCTCAATGTGCGTTTGAAAGCTTCGGTCGCCTGATAGGTTTCATCGCGAACCGCCAAGACTTCTTTGACAATGGTATTGGAGCGGTTTTTAAGAGCGGTTGCGGCTTGTTCCATTCGATAAACACTTTCGATTTGTCGTCCGGCGTCTTCGAGTAGTTGGGATATTTCCTGGCGCAGCGGGGCAATAATATCATTGCGAAGTTGCTCGCTTCGCTGTCGATAACTGTTCCAATCTTTGGCGAGGGCTCCGCTTATCGAGAGCCCGGCGGGCTTGGTTACCCGGGCGAGATCTTCCAGAATTCGTATTTCATCGTAGAAACTTGACCGGCATTTATTGAGAGCGTCTGCGTACTCTTGCGGTTCGGCTTTCGGATCCAATGACGAAATCAGTTTGGTAAACCTCTCGGTGATCTGTGCCGCACGTATCTTGAAGTCATCCTCCTCGTATTTATCGAAAAATGCATCCAATCTTTCTCCAAGTTCTCTACGTTTATCATCGGCCATTTTCTTTTGCTTTTGCGCCGCTTTAAATTCAGCGTCCGCTTGGTCTTTAATTTTCCAGAAGGGATCGGATTGATCGCCACCCTTTCGGAAGTATTCCCGGGCCAGCCGATCAAGGAGGTTCATCAGAATGGCCCGGAAATCCCGGTAGGCTTGGTTTTGGCGGAACCCTTCTCGGCCAGCTTTCTCATTGAGTGTGATATTTTTTTGATGCGTTAACGCGATATACCCAGCCATGCGCCGGTATGAGAAAAAAGCATCCTTGGCTGCCTTGGACCGTCTGCGTTCAACATCCAGAAAATCGAAGTCGGAGTTCCCGTAAGGTAGAATACGGATTCCGTCACGATAGATGTACAACCCTCCATACCTGTCACACTTGTCCGAGAGTTCTTTGTGTTTGTCGTGCTCGAGAATACTTTCCCGTGACAACCCCATAAGGTAACCGAATTTAAGAGAAAACGGCCCGCATCGCGTTTCATGCCCTTTCGCACCCGGCCAATTGCAAACAAATTTCACGGGGTCATTCTGGTAAATTCTGACGGTCCCGTTGAACTGCCCGAATTCATTGATTTCCCCTTCAATGAATTGATCGAAATCAGTCAAATCGTCCAAGCTGAAAAACGCACGGTGTTCGATCAGATCGGAAATGGTTCCGTCGATTTTATGATCCCGAAAGCTCGTTAAGATCGGCGGCTCTTCACTCGCCATCGTGTTGCTGAAGCCGAGCAGGTTTCGCTCTGTGAAGGTCGAGTCACTGTCATCACCGCCATCTATATCGTCGTTTATTTCCGGCACGGTAGGCAGCAAAATAAAGTGTGTTCCGTACCCCTGATTCCGGAGGCTGAGCGGCTCAGTGTCGGGGGAACGACCACGTGCCTGTTCCATCAATACTGCATCCAGTTTTTCCGGGTCGGTTTGAACACGCTCCAGAACAGCGATCAGATCGGCATATCGTCTTTTTCCGATGTCGGATCGCAGGTCCTCAATATTTCGACGCACTTGTTTGACAAGCGCCTCGATATCCATTTTGTCGGGAAGGGTGCCACCATCGAGTTCCTTTATGGGAACATCAATTTGTTGCACGTCCAATCCGGGCTGTTCAAACAATCCCCAATGGACAAGCCCGACAACCAGATTCCGCAGACCGTCGGGGCGAACCGCGCGAGTCATAATTATTGTGATCGGTGCGATTGCGGCTATCGCGAGGCGACCGATACCTTTTTCCCCCATGATGAATCTCTTCGGAAGGTTCTTCGGACCGGTCCAAACCTTCTTCTCTTCGTTGGCCCCGATGCGACTTTCGGTGCCTAGGGTTAGCCATCGTTCTTCCACTTCTTCTCGCGTCATGCCGTATCCGTCATCCCGAAGGACGAGAACTCGGCGTTGGCGGAAATAGTCGACTTCGACGCGCTTGGCATATGCGTCATGCGCGTTCTTGAAAAGTTCGTGAATGGCAGTAGGAATACCAGCAATCTGCTGGCGGCCAAGAAGGTCGACCGCGCGCGCCCTCACACTGATTTTAGCCATATTTTCCTCTTATCGAGAATGTCGCGCTATTTCATACTCGCTATGCGCGTCTATTAAACTCCAAGATTAAAATGCATTCATTAGCTTGCAACGTCCTGGATAGCGGATTTGATTTGCTCGGCGAGTGATTGCATCATTAAAGGTGGTACCGCATTGCCGATTTGTGTTGCAATTTCCGAGGCATTGCCAGCGAACAGGTAATCGTCAGGAAACGGTTGAATGCAGGCGGCCTCGCGCAACGTGATCGCACGATCCTCTTCCGGATGGATGTATCGGCCCCGCGTAAAATCGGTGCGTCCCGTTGTAAGCGTTGGGGTTTCCGAATCCCAAGCCATTCGACCATAGCAGTCAGGGTATTTTTTGTCTTTAAGGTTCTTGTGACACTCAAGAACCAAATGTTCTGGCATGGAAATTCGGCTTCCTCCATTTTTTGGTATGTGCCACAGACGTTCCAGGTTCAATGCTCCTCAGTTAAATGTACATTATTGATTCCAAATGTGAATCCTCTAATCAGGCAGATGCGCATGAATGTTGCATGGCCAGAACTGAGTTTAAGGAATTGATTGTTCCATGCTGCTTCTTTCGCTGCCTTTACAGGGTTCTGTCTAAGCTGGTAAGCATTAAAGATTTGCGAGTGGCAAGCCCTAAACAGACTGCGTCGTAACTGCTCAGACCGCAGAAACGAACCAGTGCGTCGCCACTGAATTATCCAAGACGAATCGCGTCGCTTGCAACCTTCCTTCTTGTACCCTTCCAGACGGTCATCAGAAACCGGAACAGTTGTTTTGCTTACCCTGAGAATGTTGTCAATGGCAGCCGCCATTTTTTGTCTGGAAGCGGTTTTGCTCGGCAGAAGATCCGCGACGGGTTTACCGCGATTGGTGATCGTAAAGGATTCACCCGCCCGCACCCGTCTCAGTATTTCAGACAACTTGGTCTTGAGTTCGTAAGATCCTATATTTTCCTTGGACATTGATTACACCCTTTAAAATCTTTTATAGATCAGTGTGTCCGTCTGTTATATTAAATCAACTGTCAATAAAGTTTTGCTCTTAGCGTGACAGTCCTGATTTGAGAGTCCTAGGCGAACTTGCGGGATGGTCTGTGTTTGAAGTTAGTCCAAGCATATACGACACCGAACGGGCACATTTCATACAAAGAAACATCAAAAATATCTTTTTGCGTTCGAACGGTAACAATTTATTGATTTTTCCGTTGGAAACTGTATAACGATACCGAGCGGGAACTAAAAAGCTTTTAAAATGAACACAGCTATAAAAAACGCCGGAGATCTGGGTAGGGTTGTGCGGGAAACACGAAAAGCTCAGAAACTGAGTCAGAATGATCTGGCAGGAATGGCAGGCACTGGACGGCGGTTCATAGTCGATCTGGAAAAAGGCAAGGAAACCGCGCAACTCGGCAAAGTTTTATGCGTGCTCGCCACGCTTGGAGTATCCGTTGCCGCCATAAAAAAATGGGATTAACCGAAGCGGAAAGACCGCAAAAAAAGTAAACCATTGAAAAATCAATTTTGCGTAAACAGGTATATAATTCCAAAAAAAACAGAGAGCAGTTCGCACTTGAAGACAGCAAAATGAAATCTCCTCACAGTAAAAAAGACACAGACTCTGAAGCAAAATGGGAAACCATAAACGGTTGTCTTTGCGTCCGTCAACCTGAAGGAACACTGAAAATCCCGACAGCCGACGAAATCTATCGTGTTGCGGTGGAATTGGAGCAGACAGAGAACCTGCCCCCTCTTGACAGTGATGGTACTGCTGGTGGAATTATCTTCTCCAAATATCCGTTGCTTGCAGAGATTGTTATAGAAACGATGGAAGAGAATACTTTTCCTCCGTTGTGTGTAAGCGTTCGCGCCGTCGACAGAAAGATATCTGTTCCCCTGCAAGATATTTCTCCCGAAGCATCGGATCATGTTGTTTTCTCCGGTAAGTGGTACCCACTCGTTCGCAGTGCATTAGAAGAAGTTCGTGATGTACTGGACAAGGCAGAAATTTCTCTCCTCGGTCCAATCACGCTCAGGCAGTATCTGAACCTCCGCAAGCTTTCTGTTGATTCTGAAATCATCAGGGACGAATCAGGCGAGGCAGCAAACGCCTTGCGGTTCAAGGATGAACCGGACTTTCCGCCTCCACATTCTTTTTCCGGGACCCTCTTTGACTATCAGAAAGATGGCCTGCGTTGGCTGACAGTCATAGCTTCACAAGGAATCGGAGGAATACTCGCTGACGAGATGGGACTTGGAAAAACCATACAGGTAATTGCTCTTCTCGCAGCCGAGACCTCTGAAAACAGGCGTCCGTCACTCGTAGTGACACCGGCAACCCTACTTGAGAACTGGCGACGGGAAATCGGGCGGTTTGCTCCCAGTCTCAGAACTTTGGTTCACCGAGGGTCTGACCGTACCGGTTTTCCAAGCGAGCTTCGCGATTGTGATACTGTTGTCACATCTTACGACACGCTCGTTCGTGACTCGTCGCTTTTCAGGGGCGTTAGCTGGAATATCATCGTTCTTGATGAAGCCCAAGCTATAAAAAACCCGGAAGCCCGCCGGACACGGGTCGTGAAGCGAATACCTCGCCGGGTTGGGATCGCTGTTACGGGTACGCCGGTAGAAAACAGTCTCAGTGATCTATGGTCCCTGATGGACTTCATCCTGCCGGATTTTTTGGGAACCCAGTCCGAATTTGAGGCAACCTACAGAGATAATGAGGCCTTTGCTTCGGAACTGGATGCTCTCGTCTCTCCAGTGTTGCTCCGCAGACGTGTGGCAGATGTCGCAGGGGATCTTCCTCCCCGCATTGACATCCCGCAGGCGCTTGAACTTGGTCTCCGGCAGGCAGAGGACTATGAAGCTGTACGCCAGTCAGTTTGCCATGAATACGGTGAAGGTGAAAGCAAACGAGTTACTCTTGCAGCCCTTGTACGCCTGAGAATGTTTTGTACCCATCCGGCGCTGGCTGGTGCACTTCTGAACGATCCCATAGGTGACAGCGTCAAGTACAGGCGTCTTGTCGAAATTCTCGAGGAAATCTTTCAAACCGGAGAAAAAGCGATTCTCTTTACCTCATTTCAGAAAATGACAGATATTCTGCTTACAGACATCCCAAGGCGTTTCGGAGTTCCAACAACCTTTATTGATGGCCGAACACCTGTTGAGGACCGCCAGATCACGGTCGACAGGTTCAGCAAAGTACATGGTGGCGCACTGCTTGTACTCAATCCTCGAGCTGCCGGCACGGGTCTCAATATTACAGCCGCAAATCACGTTATTCACTACAATCCGGAATGGAATCCCGCAGTTGAGGACCAAGCATCGGCGCGGGCCTGGCGACGAGGACAAACCCGCCCTGTAACCGTCCATCAGTTATTTTATGCTGATACGGTTGAGGAGATCATGCACGATCGCTTGACACAAAAGAGAAATCTTGCCGGAAAGATAGAAGGGACTGAGGGGCGCGAAGACAATATGCAGCAGATACTCGAAGCTCTGAAAAAATCACCGATAGGAGACAATGGATGACCAAGGAAAAGAAAACCCTTGCCATAACCAAGGAATTGAGTGCCAATGACACAGGCGCCACGGGAGGGCATCAGTCGGGAATAGTGATTCCGAAAGACCCACAGATACTTTCATTCTTTCCACCTCTGGATAAAAAGACCAAGAATCCAAGATACCACCTTATGTTTTATGAAAACGATGGAACCAGATGGGAGTTTGCCTTTATCTATTATAACAATGTATATTTCGGCGGAACACGCAATGAATACCGCCTTACGCGCATGACACCCTTTATTAATCAACACGGACTTGAACCTGGAGACAGCGTGATACTAAGCCGTGACCCGGATACCGGAAGACAATACATAACGTGCCAGCGCGCAAAACCTCCGCAGCGAACTGCCGCCGGTCACCTGAAACTCGGCAGTTCCTGGAAAACGATAAGAATAGGAAAAAATAGGAACCTAGGAGAAACAAAATGAGTGAAACTATCAACCTGCCACCCGACGCGGGAAGAATGATCGAGGGTCTGAGAGATACGGGGTATGAATTCAATACTGCGGTCGCAGACATTATTGACAATTCAATAGCCGCTAAGGCAGAACTAGTTGATATACGCACAACCATGGACTATCGTGGAGAAGTGAGAATCTCCATAGCAGATAACGGCATCGGTATGGACAGAGATGAACTGATAAATGCTATGAAATACGGGTCGCAGTACCGCAAGGACCCTGCCAGTCTCGGGAAGTTTGGTCTGGGACTGAAAACCGCTTCCACCGCGTTTTGCAGGTGTCTGTCTGTTCTTTCCCGTCCCGACAGTTCATCGCCGGTTCTGCAAGCAACGTGGGATCTTGACCATGTAGTCAGAAAAGGAGAATGGGAGCTTTTACTTCCTGATCCCGATAGAGAAGCAGAAGATATTCTGAATGAGATAGCTCCAGATCATTCAGGAACTATAGTCACTTGGGATATGGTTGATCGTCTGTTCGGACGTGATTACCAAGACCCAAGGGGGAAATTTGCGCAAAATGCCCTGAAGAGAATGACGGCTTCCCTGAAAGAACATGTCGGAATGGTCTATCAGCGCTTCCTCGATCACGACGACAGCAGGGCCCGGAATCTTCAGATAATTATTGATGGAGAGCCTATCAAACCTTGGGACCCCTACTGCAAAAAATACTCCGAACTTGTCGCGGAAGATACGCAACAAGTAGAAATGTCTGACGGAAAAGTAGCAGATTTCACAGTTCGCGCTTTTGCTCTTCCAAGGCAAGAGGAGTTTCCTGATGACAAATCCAGAAAACTTGCCAGGGTCACAAACGAACGGCAGGGCATTTATATCTATCGCGAGCAACGCCTTATTCACGATGCAGACTGGCTCGGCATGTATCAGAAAGAACCCCACGGCTCACTTCTACGCGTCGAGTTCTCGTTCCGTCATGATCTTGATGAAGCATTCCGTATAGACATAAAAAAATCGAAAATAACGCTTAACACAACTCTTCTGAATTGGCTTAAAGACGAATTTCTCCCGCCCCCACGACGTGCTGCGGAGCAACATTACCGCAAGGGTATGAAAAAAAAGGTGGCCAAGAAAAGTGCAGACGTTCATGACAGTTCAAATACCAGTATCAGGACCAAGGAAGGAGAACTTGATACTGCGGACGTCAAGATTATTGATGACAAGACTGGAGACGTTGAGGTTACAAACCGTGAAGGGAAGGTCAGGCTCAAACTCAGGATTTCAAGTGCACTCAGGGAAGGACAGTGTTTTGTAGAACCAACCGAGGGAATTGATGACGGAATGCTGTGGGAGCCCTGTATTATAGACGGTCACAAAGCAGTTCGCATTAACACGGGACATCCCTACTATCACAAGGTTTACGTACCTAACTTCTCTTCCGGAGTTACTATACAGGGAATGGACTCCCTGCTCTGGGCACTCTGTGCAGCCGAACTCGGAACTGTCAACGAAGCCACGAAACGCTACTTCGCTGAACTGCGGTATGAGGTATCCCGACTTCTCCGCCGCCTCGTAGATGACTTGCCGGAACCAGATCTGGAGAGCAATGACGACAATACCTGACCCTGAAAAACTCGCTACTGTCCTGACAGAACGATTTGGCATTTCACTTGTCTCAGGTGTCTCGAGGGATGATCAGGGACCGATATTTGATTTCCGTCCTGCGGACCTTCACGAAAATGAAGGTTTTCTGATCCGGACCACAGTGGGATGGCGCAGCATAGTTTCCCATTTCGAAATCGGAAGGTTCGGTGCAGAACTTCTTCGGGAAATGTCCCGTTCCTCCAGAGAACAGAAAAACACGTTCGCATCTCTGGCACGGGAACTGTCTGGCAAAGACGGCAAGTTCAGGTTCAGAATCAATGGTAATCAGTGCAACCCGCTTGAGCCCAGCACATGGCCTGAAAGCTGGAACGGGCTGGAACTTGAAATAGAACGAACTCCCGTGATGATTGATCATGAAAGCGGTGAAGATATAGGCGACAAGGTGCTGCTCTGGGCCGGAGGACTCTTGGGAATGGTTCTTTCTCTTCTTCCTCTTGAAGAAGAAATATCCTCGGGCCTGCCGGAGGGAGCCTTGCGGCGTGTTGAAGTCAACAGGTACGAGCGCAGTCGTATTAACAGGGCTATATGTATTTCTGTTCACGGCGCACAGTGCAAGGTCTGCGGTCTGGATTTCAAAGAGCGCTATGGTGAAATCGGCCGTGGTTTCATTCACGTCCATCATGTCGTCCCGGTCTCGCAGATGAACGCGGACTATAAAATCGACCCTGTCAGTGAACTCGTGCCCGTATGCCCGAATTGCCACTCAATGCTTCACCGACAGAATCCTCCGCTGCTGATCACTGAACTCAAACAATATATGCTTGAAAACGAAAGTGCGGAAAGTTGAAGACATCGGTAACCGCACATATCCAGAATCACATATACAATCAGTTAACAGATCCAGTGCCGCGGTCGGATTTGTCCCTGAATCCCGTTATCTCGCAGCACTCATTGCCTCCCTTAAGCCACTCCGCTGCCCTTGCTATTACATCATTGACCGGAAGCCTGGTCCGCCCCTTGAGTGCGCACTCCCAGATCGTCAGGATTCTCCATCCGTTCGTACTCAGTGCTCTCGCTGTTTCAGCATCCTTTTCCCTGTTTCGCAGGATTTTCTGCCTCCAGAACTCGGCTCGTGAAGTGGGCCATTTGAACAGGTGGCAGTCGTGGCCGTGCCAGAAACACCCGTTGACGAATATCACTGCACTACGACCTCCAAAGACCATATCCGGCCTGCCAAGAAGAGTATTGTCATGAAGACGGTACCGGAAACCCCGTGCGTGAAGCCCCTTGCGTATCAACATCTCAGGACGGGTATCTTTTCCGCGAATGCCGGACATCATCCGACTCCGGGTTTTTCTGTCAACGATATCAACCAACTAGTGGCAACCTCATCTGGCGGTTCAGAGAGTGAAAATCCCCGTCAATACCAAGCCATGGAACCATATGCTCCGCTACTGCCCTAGCACATGGTACAACCACGGCGTTTCCAAACTGTATGTAGGCCTGCGTGTCCGAAACGGGAATCGTAAACTGTTTTCCATCCAGTTCATCAAAACCCATAAGTCTGGAACATTCCCGCGGAGTCAGACGACGGGGGTTTCGACGCCCGCGACTGACCAGAATCTCGGAACCATCCTTGTGATAGCGGGCAGAGAGAGTACGCGAGACATCTTCAGGGCCAACAAGCCCGAACCCGAATCCGTTACCTGCAGCTCTGTGCTTTGCCGCATAGCTCCTGAGATATTTCCACATATGCCTAGAAAGAGTGTATTTGCCAGAAACTCTTGCCTCCGGTCCGGTAGTATAAGGATTCTCGGGTATCTCGTTTCCATTCTCGGGGTGCAGAACCATCTTGAGGCGGGGTCCTCCTGCAGGATCAGGTAAATAAAGATCGTCAAAAGTAAACCCGTTTGACTCGCGAAAACCAACGATGAAAATCCGCTCGCGACGCTGGGGAACCCACGGACGCGAGTCCAGAAGTTTGCAGTGAACTTGATAGCCAAGTTCTTCGGCAAGAGTTCTCTGGATTATATCAAACGTCCTGCCCCCGTCGTGTCTCGTCAAGTTTTTCACGTTCTCCAGAAGAAATGCACTGGGGCGATGGGTCTCAATAATACGGGCCACGTCAAAGAACAGGGTTCCCTGAGCCTCGCAACGGAAGCCATGCGGTTGCCCGAGGGCGTTTTTTTTCGAAACACCAGCAATAGAAAACGGCTGGCAAGGAAAACCCGCTAGCAGAAGATCATGTGGAGGAATTCTGTCAGCAGGAACCTGCGTTATGTCACCTGTAATCTCGTGGTCGCAATCATAGTTAGCCATGTAGGTGAGTTGAGCATAACGGTTCCACTCACTTGTGAAAACGCATTTACCTCCCAAGGATTCAAAGGCACGGCGCAATCCCCCGATGCCAGCAAACAAGTCGATGAACCTGAACATCGTGTCCTTAGGTATTTCCTCATGCTTTTCTCTCACGAGATTTTCAAGAAAACGAACCGCTACCTTCCTCGGGAGAGTTTCGCCATTCTCCCACCGGTATACAGTACGGACTGAAAACCCTATCTGATCAGCCAATCTCTCGACAGACAGACCTGCCCGCTCTCGCAAGCGAGCAAAATCCGATACTCCTGAAACTTGTTGCATGAATCTTGAAATGTTTTGGGGACTTTTTTTGACATTATGACACATTTCGTCACTATGGTCAAATCCTTCGATTTGTCCATATATCTTAAGGGCTAGAACTTAGCTTGCTTGTGCAAGAAAAGGAATTTGGAGATGGATGAATTTTTACAAGACTCATCGGTACCACTGGGAACTTGATAGACCTATACCAGATCAGGTTTACTATGTTCCGTCTCATGTATCATAAAAGGAGGCTTAAAGATTCTAGAAACATACCGAAAAAACTGTCTTAACACCCTAATCCACTTCTATTGCGTGGAGAGAACTCTAGCCCCCAAAATTAAATCGATCTCCGAACAATATTCACTATGAAGAAAAAAATAATATCAGTTGGTTTTTATATTCCGGGTCACGATGATTGCTACAGTCATGAATCCTCTCAGTCTCTGCTTGACGCAGACATAGTTGTTTTTGAGCCTGATTTATCTTGCTACAGCAAGAGTCATTTATATAAAGGCAAACCGTCCTTTGGCGAAAATGATTCTTTCCTTATAAAAGAACATACGGAGCGCTGGCGTTCAGAAATCGCAACAGCTTTGGAAGAGGGAAAAACCATTTTTGTTTTTATGGGTCAATATAAAAAGATTTTTGTTCGTACAGGAAAGAAAAAGTTTTCCGGAACCGGGAAAAACACCCGAACTACAAACATAGTTTCTCAATATGACAATTACAAGTTTTTACCCATAGATATCCCTCCTTTAATCCCTAGAGAAGGATTTGAGATGGTTTTTGGTGGTAACGGTTTATTTACAATTTTTCGAGATGAATTTAAGGAGTACATAAAATACGAATGTTATCTCGATGGGAAAATTGATACTCCTCTTTTTTTTACTAAGACAGGCAGGAAACCAGTGGGCGGATTGTTCAATAAAGGGAAAGGAAGTCTAGTTTTGCTGCCACCAATCAGGTATCCAGAAGAAGAATTTACAGAATACAATGAAAATTTGGAAGAATGTTGGAGCAGTGAGGCCATAGGTTTTGGCAAACGATTGATCCAGATCTTACTTGATATTGATAGTGCATTACGCAGTTCCGCTGAAGCTTCTCCACCTCCTGATTGGACTAGAGAAAGTAAATACAGATTAAAATCAGAAACAGAGCTAACAAAGAAATTAAGTATGACTTCTGAGAAAATAGAAAAACTTGAAGAGCAAAAAAACACGCTGTCGAACAAATTGCAAGAAGAGAAAAAGTTAAAGGATCTGCTTTTCGAGAAAGGCAAACCATTGGAGAACGCTGTTATTGAAGCTCTTACGATATTAGGATACAAAGCAGAGAATTATAATGATGGCAATTTAGAGCTTGATCAGGTTATTGTCGGTCCCGACGGCGAAAGATATATCGGGGAGACGGAAGGAAAGGACAATGGAGCTATAAGCGTTGAAAAGTTCAGGCAACTTCAATCCAACATACAGGAAGACTCAGAACGAGAAGATGTGACTACTTCTGCTACTGGTATTCTGTTTGGAAATGGATTCAGAATTACCCATCCACAAAAAAGATCAGAACAATTTACAAAAAAATGTATTTCAAGGGCTGAGGGATCAAACGCAACCCTTGTTACAACATCTGACCTGTTCAAAGCAGCTAAATATATTAGAGAAAGCAAGGATAAAAATTTTGCCAAAAAATGCAGAAAAGCGATATCGGAAAGCAGGGGGAAAATTGTAGAATTTCCAGAACCATAACCAAAAACTTGGTAAAGGCCCAAATGGACTATAACCCCAAAATGCTTCTGTATCGTCCTTCTTTCTAAAATTCAGAAACCTCTTCCAAGGTTTCATGCTACAAAGCCTAACATTCAAAAGACGATGCAATATAGCAACATCTCTACGGCATATACTCTTTATCAAAGGAAAGGAATATCAACAGAAAACAGGTTAAGCACTTATTGTAACTTATTAAACTAGGCAGTTTTAGCAGCCTCAACTACTTTAGACGCAGCTTCTTTCATGTCGGCTCCGGTCTGGATGTCAAGACCCGAGGTAGAAAGAATTTCCCTTCCGGCTTCAACATTGGTTCCTTCGAGCCTGACCACTAAGGGAACGTTTATTCCAACCTCACCCGCGGCCTTCACGATACCATCGGCTATGGTGTCGCATTTCATGATGCCGCCGAAAATATTAACGAAGATGGCCTTTACGTTCTCATCGCTCAGGATCATCTTAAACGCCTTCGTTACCTGCTCGGTTGTAGCCCCTCCGCCGACGTCAAGGAAGTTTGCGGGTTCTCCGCCGTGGTGCTTTATAATGTCCATGGTGGCCATGGCAAGCCCCGCACCGTTAACAAGACATCCTATGTTTCCGTCAAGCTTAACGAAGCTTATCCCCGCATCGCTTGCCTCAAGCTCAAGCGGATCCTCTTCGTCCCGGTCCCTTAGCCCCGCGATGTCGCGGTGGCGGAAAAGCGCGTTATCATCAAAGTTAATCTTCGCATCGAGAGCGACTATGTTTCCGTCTGAAGTAAGAACAAGCGGGTTTATCTCCGCAAGGGAGCAGTCCTTCTCGATAAACACACGGTAAAGGGATAAGATAAACGATACGGCCTGCCTAACGGCACCGCCCTCAAGACCCATGAAATAAGCGATTTTCCGGCACTGGTAAGGCTGAACGCCTAAAGAGATATCAACGTGCTCCTTTATTATCTTCTCGGGAGATTTGGCCGCCACTTCCTCGATCTCAACCCCGCCCTCCGGGCTTCCCATAACGACAACTTTTTCCCGGGAGCGGTCAATCACCATGCCGAGATAAAACTCTTTTTCTATGCTGGAAGCTTCCTCGATAAGAACGCTTCCCACGGTCTTGCCCCCGGGACCCGTCTGATGGGTGACCAGATTCATCCCGATTATCTCATCTGCGGCCGCCGTAGCGTCCTGGGAATTGTCAACTACTTTTATTCCGCCTCCCTTGCCCCGGCCGCCGGCGTGAATCTGGGCTTTTACCACGTATTTTGCGGAGTTAAGGGTATCAAGCACCTCCGACACCTCATCCGCGCTGAAAACGACCTGTCCGCCCGGAACCTTGACTCCGGAATCAGAGAGAAGCTTTTTGGCCTGGTATTCGTGTACGTTCAATGCTCTCCCCTATTTCCCCTTGATCTTCCTTAAAAGCCAGGAAAGCGGATCATAGTACTTGTCAACCACCCTCTCCTTAAGCGGAATGATTCCGTTATCCGTTATGTGTATGTCCTCGGGACATACTTCCGTGCAGCATTTCGTGATGTTGCAGAAACCTACTCCCGCTTCCTCGCGCGCAAACTCCCTTCTGTCAAGGACATCCAGGGGATGCATTTCCCGCTCGGCGATCTTTATCATGAACCTCGGGCCGGCAAACGCGTCTTTTCGGTTGTGGTCGCGAAGTATGTGACAGACATCCTGACACATGAAGCACTCTATGCATTTTCTAAACTCCTGCCCCCTCTCAACGTCCTCCTGGTACATGATCCACTCGGTATCTTCGGCGGGGGTAAACGGAGGGATCTTCTTGCTTACTTCGTAGTTCCATGAGACGTCGGTCACGAGGTCCTTTATCACGGGAAACGCCTTGAGCGGGTGAACGGTAATAGTTTCGCCCTCGGCGAAAGTGTCCATGCGGGTCTTGCATGCAAGACTCGGTTTTCCGTTTATCTCGGTGCTGCAGGAGCCGCACTTTGCCGCCTTGCAGTTCCATCTTATCGCCAGGTCGCCGTCGTAGTTTGCCTGTATGTAGAAAAGCGCGTCGAGGACAACCATTCCCTCATCTACCGGGACCTCGTACTCCTTTTCCTCCCCACCCTGCGCGTCACCGCGAAAAACTCTTAGCTTGGCTACCGACATCACTTATCCTCCGTAAACAGTTTCGAAAGCTCCTCGGGCATCTCCACAATCGGCCGCGTTGCGACATCCATCGCCCCGTCCTTGAAGGAGACAATGGAATTGAGCTTGCCCAGTACCTCGTCGTCGCTTTCAGGGTAATCGACCCGGCTGTGAGCTCCCCTGCTCTCTTTTCTCGCAAGCGCGCATCTAGCTAGCGCCTCAGAGACGATCAGCATCGACTTAAGATCCCTGCAGAGATGCCAGCCCGGATTAAACATCACCGAGCCCTCTATCTTGAGCGTCTTTGCCCTCTCCTTGAGTACCTCTATCTTGTCTATGCCTGTTTGTATGTTTTCTTCCGTTCGGAACACCCCTATGTAGAGCTGCATCACGTCCTGGAGATCCTGGTGGATCGTGTAGGGATTCTCTCCCTGAGTGTTGTTAAAAGGCTCGCGAAGCTCGTTTGCGAATCCTTCGACAAGCTCAGCGGATACCTGTGCGTGGGATTTCCCGCTTGCGTAAGCGGCTGCTCCCTCGCCCGCCCTTTTCCCGAAAACGAGAAGATCTGAGAGGGAATTTCCGCCGAGACGGTTCGCGCCGTGCATTCCTCCGGCTACCTCGCCTGCTGCGAAAAGCCCCGGAACGGTGCTTGAGCAGGTATCTCCTTCAACCTTGACTCCCCCCATGACGTAATGGGTGGTCGGGAATACTTCCATCGGACCTTTTGTTATGTCTATATCGGCAAACTCCATGAACTGGTGGTACATGCTCGGAAGCTTTCGCTTTACGTAATCGGCTCCCCTGTGCGAGACATCGAGAAACGCTCCGCCGTGGGGAGAACCGCGCCCCTGCTCAACCTCCGTGTATATGGACCTTGCGACCACGTCGCGGGTTGAAAGCTCCATGCGCTCGGGATCGTATTTCTCCATAAAGCGCTCACCCTCGCTGTTTGTGAGTATGCCTCCCTCACCGCGTACCGCCTCTGTAACAAGGATTCCTCTCACGCTCGGGGGCCAGACCATCCCCGTGGGATGGAACTGTATGAATTCCATATCTATAAGCTCAGCTCCTGCCTCATACGCCATAGAGTGGCCGTCGCCCGTGTACTCCCAGGAGTTAGAAGTGTACTTGTAGGCCTTGCCTACCCCGCCCGTTGCGAGAATGATTGCGTTTGCCTTAAAAAGAACGAACTTTCCGCTCTCTCTCCAGTAGCCGAAGGCTCCCGTCACCCTGTCTCCGTCTTTTATCAGATGGGTAATGGTGCATTCCATGTAGACGTCTATGCCCGAGTGTATTCCCTTTTCCTGAAGGGTTCTTATCATCTCAAGACCGGTCCGGTCGCCCACGTGGGCAAGCCTTTTCCAGGTGTGTCCGCCGAAGGCCCTCTGGTTTATCCTTCCCTCTTTCGTTCTGTCAAAAAGAGCTCCCCAGTATTCAAGCTCGCGCACCCTCTCGGGGGCTTCCTGCGCGTGGTAAAGGGCCATCTGCCAGTTATTCAGCATCTTCCCGCCCTTCATGGTGTCCTTGAAGTGGGTTTCCCAGTTGTCCTTCGTGTCAACGTTTGCCAAGGCGGCAGCGACGCCACCCTCGGCCATCACGGTGTGGGCCTTGCCGAGCAGGGATTTGCATATAAGTGCGGTCGAGGCGCCCTGGGCTGAAGATTCGATAGCGGCCCGAAGACCTGCCCCGCCGGCGCCGATAACTATAACGTCATGTGTGTGTGTTTCGTATTTTTCCACGTTTATATCAACCTCAGATCAGTAATTGTTCCGTTCGCCACCAGAAACACGTAAAGGTCAGTGAGAGCCACAAAAACAAGGCTTGTCCACGCCCATTTCATATGTACTTCGTTCTGGACGCTTATGGCGCCCCAGAGGCGAAAACGGGTCGGACATCTGGAAAACACGTCAAGATTCCCTCCCATCAGATGGCGAAACGAGTGGCAGGAAAACGAATACATTGTAAGCAGAAACGCGTTTAAGGTTAGAACTATGGTTCCGACGCCCACTCCGAACCCGTCATGGAAGAAAAAGGCTTCATACGAGTCAATCCATAGAAACAGCAAAATGACGATAGACGCGTAGAGAAAAAACCTGTGGATGTTCTGCAGGATGAACGGAAAACTCGATTCACCCTTGTAGGAGCCCCTTTTGCCGACCGGTTTTACCGCGCAGCCGGGAGGCGAGAAGAAATACGCCCTGTAGTATGCTTTTCTGTAGTAATAGCAGGTCGCCCGGAACCCAAGCGGCGCCCAGAGAATGAGTATTGCCGGGGAAAAGTGCCACCAGTCAAGGAGCAGAAGCGGGGAATAAAAAGGCGAGAGGTAGGGCTCGGTGTAGTAAAACTGGTTCGAAAGAGCCCTCCACGTGGAGTAGATTCCAAAAGCCCCGAGTACCACCCCGGTTACAAGAGGCTCTACCCACCACATATCCTTTCTCATAGTGAGCGCTTTGCTCGCCGTACCGTTAGCCATATTGTAGAAACCTCCAAAAAATATTTCCGGAGCAACCGTCTGAGATTATAAACAGCGCCGGGGGGCGGAATGTAAACGGGATCCTAAAGGATTCCCATTCCGTCAATTACTTCGCAAAGCTCTTTCACCTTGCCCGCCGAGACATGCAGAGCCTCCATCTCCTCGTCGGAAATCTCAACTCCTATTATCTCCTCGACCCCTTCTGCGCCGAGCCTCACTGGAAGACCCACGAACGTATCCTCTATTCCGTAATGTCCGTCCGCGTACACGCAGCAGGGAAGTACCTTCTTCTTATCCTTTATGATTGCCTCGGCCATTTCCACCGCTGCTACAGCGGGGGCGTAAAAGGCGCTTCCAGTCTTAAGAAGCGCTACTATTTCAGCCCCTCCCTTCCTGGTGCGGTCGACCATCGCTTCGAGCCTGTCAGCGGGGACAAGCTGCGCTATGGGAACACCCGCAATCGTGGTGTTGCTAAGAAGCGGAACCATCGTGTCTCCGTGTCCGCCGAGAACCGAGGCGTTTATGTTCTCAACCGATACCCCGAGCTCCATCGCGATAAACGCCCGGAAGCGCGCGGAATCGAGCACCCCCGCCATCCCCATCACCTTGTTGTCTGAGAGGCCGCTTACCCTGTGCGCCACGTAAACCATGGCGTCAAGAGGGTTGGTTACCAGTATGAGTATCGCATCCGGGGAATTAGAGACCACCTGCTCGGTGACGCTCTTTACCACCTTGGTGTTAGTCGAGATGAGGTCGTCACGGCTCATCCCGGGCTTTCTCGGAATACCCGAGGTGATTATCACCACGTCCGAGTCAGCCGTGTCTTCGTAGTTGGTTGAGCCGACGAGATTTACGTCGCTTCCGGTGATCGGACACATCTGGGCAAGATCAAGCGCCTTTCCCTCGGGAATTCCTTCCACTATGTCGATCAAAGCCACGTCGGCAAGTTCAAGCTGTGCAATCCGAAACGCCGCCGACGCCCCGACGTTTCCCGCACCTATCACAGAAATTTTCGCTCTGCCGTTCTTCAAGATCCCACTCCTTTTTAAAAGATTTGCTGTGCCGCGCGCCCCTAGTCCATTACCCTGTCCATGTTCTTAACGATGGCCTCTCCATACTCAGAACACTTAAGAAGGGTAGCTCCCTCCATCTGTCTCTCGAGATCGTAGGTAACTGTTTTCTGCTGAACAGTCTCCTCCATCGCCCTGAAAACAAGCTCCGCGGCCTCGTGCCATCCCAGGTACTGGAACATCATGACTCCCGAGAGTATCACGGAACCCGGGTTCACCTTGTCCTGTCCCGAGTACTTTGGAGCGGTCCCGTGGGTGGCTTCGAAAACAGCCAGGTAATCGCCTATGTTGCCGCCCGGAGCGACTCCGAGACCTCCTACCTGCGCGGCGCAGGCATCTGACATGTAGTCGCCGTTTAGGTTGGGCATGGCCATCACGTCGTATTCGCCCGGTCTCGTGAGAACCTGCTGGAACATGCTGTCGGCTATGCGGTCCTTTATGACGATTTTGCCGTCGGGCTGCTTGCCGCCGTAATCGTCCCAGAGCTCGTCCTCTGTTATGGTGATCTCCGGGAACTCCTCTTTTGCAAGCTCGTAGCCCCATTCGCGGAAGGCCCCCTCGGTGAATTTCATTATGTTGCCCTTGTGAACGAGGGTGACGCTTTTTCTTTTATACTCCATTGCGTATTCAATCGCCTTTCGCACAAGCCTCTTGGTTCCGAAAGGACTTATGGGCTTTATTCCTATTCCGCTTAGCTCGCGGATGTTAACCCCGTAATTTTCGACTAGATACTCCCTTACGGCGGTCGCTTCCTTGGTGCCGCTCTCCCACTCGATTCCCGCGTACACGTCCTCGGTGTTCTCCCTGAATATCACGACGTCGAGCTTGCCGGGAACCAGAAGAGGGTTGGGGGTTCCCTTGATCCATCTTACGGGCCTTACGCAGGCGTATAGATCAAGTATCTGGCGAAGCGAGACGTTAAGGCTCCTTATTCCTCCTCCAACCGGAGTGGTAAGCGGGCCCTTGATTGCAACTATGTACTCCTTTATCGTTTCGGTGGTCGCCTCGGGAAGCCATTCGCCGGTCTGTTCATGCGCTTTCTCTCCGGCCAGCACCTCGAGCCAGGCTATTTTCTTTTTTCCTTCGTAAGCCTTCTCGACCGCGGCGTCGAACACAATCTGGGATGCGTGCCAGATGTCGGGACCTATCCCATCGCCTTCTATGAAGGGAATTATCGGGTTGTCGGGAATTATAAGCTTCCTGTTTTCCTCGTCAATTTGTATTTTTTCTCCGCTTGGGACTGTCATTGAACACCTCTCCTTTTGAACTAAACCAAAATTTAAATCTTACAATATAATGAAAAAAACCACCCTTTTCAAATCGGTCTCCCCACCTACCCTGATATCATCTGACGCAGGACGGTCTGAAGTATCCCGCCGTTGCGGTAATATTCGACCTCAACCGGCGTATCGAGCCTGCAAGTGGCGTGAAATTCTCTCTGCCCGCCGTCTGTGTCCGTCACGGTTACGGCCATCTGTTTGCCCGGATAAAGGTCCTCTGAGATCCCGCTTATACTGAAGGTCTCAAAGCCCGTCAGGCCGAGAGACTCGGCGCTCTCCCCCTCTTCGAACTGAAGGGGCAGAACCCCCATTCCCACCAGGTTGCTCCTGTGAATCCGCTCGAAGCTCTCAGCTATGACGCACCTTGCGCCCAGAAGAGCGGTTCCCTTGGCCGCCCAGTCCCGGGAACTTCCCGTCCCGTACTCCTTCCCGCCGATCACGACAAGGTCCGTCCCGTCGCTCATGTACCTTGAGGACGCTTCGTAAATCGACATTTCCTCGCCCGTGGGAACGTGCACGGTCCACCCTCCTTCCTTTCCTCCGACCATCTTGTTTCTTATCCTGATGTTGGCAAACGACCCGCGGATCATAACCTCGTGGTTTCCCCTTCTCGAGCCGAAGCTGTTGAAGCTCCTTTGGGAAACGCCCTTCGAGATAAGGTAGCCGCCTGCGGGGCCGTCCTTGGGGATTGAACCCGCGGGGGAAATATGGTCCGTCGTTATGGAGTCCCCGAGAAGCGCGAGGACGTTCGCGTTCTCTATGTCCTCGGGGTCTATGGGCTCAAGCGGGAAATCATCGAAAAACGGGGGCTCCTGTATGTAGGTTGATTCCGTATCCCACTCGTAAATGTCTGACTGCGGGGCCTCGAGAGACTTCCAGGTCTCATCGCCCTCGAAAACCCGGGAATACTGGTTGTTGAATATCTCCGGGGAGATTGACTGCGAAACGGTGTCGATTATCTCCTGCTGCGTCGGCCAGATGTCCTTTAGGTACACTTCGTCCCCGTCGCTTCCAACCCCGAGGGGTTCTGTGTAGAGATCGATTCCCACCTTGCCGGCTATGGCGAACGCCACTACAAGCGGAGGCGACGCCAGGTAGGCGAATTTAACGAGCGGGTGCACCCTGCCCTCAAAATTCCTGTTTCCGCTTAGAACCGCGGCGCAGGTAAGATCGTTTTCCCTTATGGCCGCGTCCACGTCTTCTGGAAGCGGGCCGCTGTTTCCTATGCAGGTCGTGCATCCGTATCCGACTAGGCCAAAGCCCAGCTCTTCAAGATACGGGGTAAGTCCCGCGGCGTTTAAGTAATCCGTTACCACCCTTGATCCCGGCGCCAAGCTTGTTTTCACGTAAGGATTAACGGTGAGCCCCCGCTCGACGGCCTTTTTGGCGAAAAGTCCCGCCCCTACCATGACGGAGGGATTCGAGGTGTTAGTGCAGCTCGTGATGGCCGCTATTACGACAGAGCCGTCTGAAACTCCGTTTGCGGCGCGCGAGGCGTCTCCGTTTGCGGCAAGCCCTCTTGACTGGAGGTTCTCGTTGTAGGAGCTTTTCATGTCCCCAAGCGATATCCTGTCCTGCGGGCGGCTCGGACCTGCAAGAGAGGGTTCCACCGTCGATATGTCAAGTTCTAGCGTATCTGTGTATACAGGGTCCTCCGCATCGTCTGTTCTGAACATCTTCTGTTCCTTAGTGTAGGCTTCAACCAGCGTTGCGGCGTCATCCCTGCCTGTTGTCCCGAGGTAGCGCAGGGTTTCGGCGTCTACCGGGAAAAATCCCATGGTGGCTCCGTACTCGGGAGCCATGTTTGCTATCGTAGCCTGGTCAGAGAGTGCGAGATTGCTAACTCCGGGTCCGAAAAACTCGACGAACTTGCCGACAACACCTTTTTTCCTAAGCATCTCGGTCACCGTGAGAACCAGGTCCGTCGCGGTAACCCCCTGGGAGAGGCGGCCGGTGAGCCTGAATCCGATGACGTCAGGGATCAGCATGTAAAGCGGCTGCCCGAGCATGCACGCCTCTGCCTCTATCCCCCCTACTCCCCAGCCCATGACGCTTAGGCCGTTTATCATGGTCGTGTGGGAATCCGTTCCCACCAGGGTGTCCGGGTACGCCACCGACTCGGAGCCTGTCTGCTTTGAGACGACCACGCTTGCAAGACACTCAAGGTTCACCTGGTGCACTATTCCGGTTCCCGGCGGTACGACCCTGAAATTGTCAAAAGACCCCTGGGCCCACTTTAAGAATGTATATCTTTCCCTGTTTCTTTCATACTCGACTTCCATGTTTTTGCCGAAAGCGTCGCCGCTTGCGAAATAGTCGACCTGAACGGAGTGATCTATAACGAGATCGACGGGAACTATGGGGTTCACAAGCGAGGGGTCTCCCCCTTTTTTCTCGACCACCGATCTCATCGCGGCAAGGTCGACCACGCATGGAACTCCCGTGAAATCCTGAAGTATCACCCTCGCGGGGTTGTATGGAATTTCTCTGGGCTCAGTATTTGAAGGGTCCCAGTTGGCAAGGGACTCCACGTGCTGCTCCGTAACGGTCTCTCCGTCAAAGTTCCTGAGCACGTTCTCAAGCAGTATTCTTATTGAAAAAGGCAGTCTTGAAATCGATACGCCGTAGCGCGATTCAAGCTTTGCGAGGGAATATATCTTGTAGGTCTTGTCCCCGACAGTGAGGTCGGAGAGGGTATCGAGATTGTTAGTCAAAGCCATATGGCACCTCTTTTATACACAGTTTCACATTTTGGAAGTTAGCGGGGTATTGTACCAAAACGAGCGGAAAAATAAAACCGCTTCCCACGCCGCGCGCGTGAGCTAAGCGGTTTCGGAGTTACGGCCGATTTTTCGCGACCTCAGAACGTCAGCTGAACTTGCGAAGGGCGACACTTACGTTCGTTCCGCCGAAGCCGTAGGAATTGCTGAGCGCCACTTTTATATCGCTCTCCCTCGCCGTGTGCGGAACGTAATCGAGGTCGCATTCGGGATCGCTCTCAAAAAGGTTTATAGTCGGCGGCAAAACACCGTCTCGAAGCGCAAGCACGCAGATTGCCGCTTCCACCGCGCCCGCAGCGCCGAGCAGGTGACCGGTCATGGATTTCGTGGAACTCACCGGAATTCGCCGGGCGTCCTCACCGAACACCTCCTTGATCGCGTTGGTCTCGTTAACGTCGTTAAGACGCGTCGAGGTTCCGTGGGCGTTTATGTAATCCACGTCCCCGGGATTAAGGCCCGAGTCCTCAAGAGCCGCGTTCATGCAGCTTGACGGTCCCTCAAGCGAAGGCGCCGTGATGTGGAAGGCGTCAGCGCTCATTCCGGACCCTAGCACCTCGGCGTATATGTTTGCACCCCTTTTCCTGGCAAACTCGAGTTCCTCGAGAATCAGCACTCCCGCCCCTTCAGAAAGAATAAACCCGTCGCGCCCCGCCTCAAACGGCCTTGAAGCGGTCTCGGGGTCGTCGTTTCTGGTCGAAAGCGCCCTCATGGCGTTAAAAGCCGCGAAGGTAAGAGGTATCAGCGGAGCTTCGGCTCCGCCGGCTATCATGACGTCCGCCTTGCCGTCCTTTATTATCTTGGCGGAAAGCGCAAGCGAGTGACCGCTTGCGGAACACGCTGTCGTCGAAGAACAGTTGGGACCCTTGGCGTTGAACTTTATCGAGACGTATCCCGAAGCCATGTTGGTCACTATGTTCGGTATGAAAAAAGGAGAAACACGGCTGGGGCCCTTGTTCTCCATCGTGAGGACGGTGTCGTAGAAGGTCTTCATCCCGCCGATTCCCGATCCGATAAAAGTCCCCGTGCGCCCGGAGATATCGTCGGTAACCTCAAGCCCCGCGTCAGAAAGCGCAAGCGCGGTTGACGCAATGGAGAGCTGAATAAACCTGTCGTTTCTCTTCGCGTCCTTAGGCTCCATGTAAAGCTCGGGATCGAAGTCCTCCACCTGCCCTGCGATCTGCGTTTTAAGATCCGAGGGATCAAAGGATGAAACCCTGCTCACCCCCGGGGTCCCTTCACAGATCGAAGACCACGTGGCGTCGTTCCCCACACCGACGGGCGTTATGAGCCCTATGCCTGTAACCACTACCCTTCTAGACATCTTTCCTCAGTCATCCTCCGAAGCGGCTTCAACTGAACTCTGGATAAAGCTGATCGCGTCCTGAACCGTTATTATGTTCTCCGCGTCTTCATCCGAGATCTCAAGCCCGAACTCATCCTCCATGGACATTATGAGTTCCACGAGGTCAAGCGAGTCGGCTCCGAGATCCTCTATAAAGGAAGAGTCGGGAGTTATCTCATCCTCGGCCTTGCCGAGGTGGCTCGCGACCATCTCCTTTACCTTAGCTAAAATTTCCGCATTATTTTTTGACATATCAGTCAAACCTCCTACTACGATTTTACATGTAAATTCCGCCGTTAACTTTTATAACCTCCCCGGTTATGTACGACGCACCTTCGGAAACCAGGAAACACACCACGTTTGAGATGTCCTCAACGCGCCCGAACCTGCCGAGAGGTATAGCTTCCAGATATTTTTTTCTCATCTCCTCGTTAAGGTCCGCGATAATGTCAGTTTCGACAAAACCGGGACTTACCGCGTTCACGGTTATCCCCCTTGTGCTGAACTCCTTGGCGGTTGCCTTCGTAAGACCTATTACCCCGGCCTTTGAAGCGGCGTAATTAGCCTGACCCGGGTTTCCGACCTCACCGGCAGTCGAGGTGATATTTATTATTCTTCCGTAACGGTTCTTGAACATGCCCCTTGAAACCGCCTTGGTACAGTTAAACGATCCCTTGAGGTTTATGTCCATGACACGGTCCCAGTCCTCCTCCCCCATTCTCATCAAAAGCCCGTCATTCCTTATTCCAGCGTTGTTAACAAGTATGTGTATTCCGCCCAGCTCCCCGGAGAGTTCTCCCACGCATCGCTGAACCTCGTCGAAATCGGAGACGTCAAATCCGACCGCCCTGCCCTTGCCCCCTTCCTGCTCTATCTCCCCGAGAGTCTCCTCGGCGGCCTGGCTGTTGCTGATGTAGTTAATCAGAACATATGCCCCGCGCGAAGCGAGTTTTTTCGCAATGTCCTTTCCTATCCCGCGCGATCCGCCGGTTATAAGTGCAACCTTATTACTGAATTCCATCTGCTTTAATATGATTTAACTCCTCAGTTTTTTCAATACCGGCGCAACGAACGCCTTTAAGAGTTCTCTTCACAAGACCGCTTAGAACCTTGGAGGGACCGATTTCTAGAAACTCAGAAACCCCGGAGTCCTTAAGGAACTCAAGGGACTCAGCCCATCTCACCGGGCTTACCACCTGCTCCACCAGGATGTCCGCCACCTTCGCGGAATCGGAGTTGGCCTTTGCCCCGACATTTGTGACCACAGGATATTTTATGGGCTGGAGATCTATTTCCCCGAGAACGTCTTTTAGGCGCGCGGCCGCAGGCTCCATAAGGGAGCAGTGAAAAGGCGCGCTCACCTCAAGCTCGACGACCCGTCTTGCCCCTTTTTCCTTCGCAAGCTCCGACGCGGCCTCGACGGCCCGGGCTTCTCCGGAGATAACGGTCTGGGTGGGTGAATTAAAATTAGCAGGGGAAACCACGGACTCTTCCCCCGCAACCTCGGCGCAAAGCTCGCTTACTTGCTCGGACGTGAGACCCAGCACGGCAGCCATTTTCCCGACTCCCGGGGGAACCGCTTCCTGCATGAACTCCCCTCTTTTCCTCACGGTGCGCACAGCGTCGCTGAACCCGAGGCACTCAGAGGCTACAAGGGCCGTAAATTCTCCGAGACTGTGTCCGGCAACCAGATCTGGCCTTATTTCCGTCTCCTCAAGAACCACTCTCAACGCTGCCACGCTCGTTGTAAGTATCGCGGGCTGCGCGTTCGCGGTAAGTGCAAGAGTCGCCGCCTCGCCCTCAAAGCAGAGCTTCGCCACATTAACTCCGAGAGCGTCGCTTGCTTCCTCAAAAGTCCGCCTCGCGACCGCAAACTCGGCGCAGAAATCAGCGCCCATGCCAATATACTGGGAACCCTGCCCTGGGAAAAGGAAAGCTATCATGGATTCAGTGTGTGTTTAGTCTTCCGCAACGACTTCCGTATCCGGAGCCTCTTTGAAGAAATTCCTTCCCTTGTAGTGACCGCAACTGGGACACGCCCTGTGGGGAGGTTTCATCTCGTTGCACTCGGGACAAAAGGAAGCTCCCGCCAACGCGACGGTATAGTGGGTTCTTCTTTTTCTTGATTTCGATCTGGAAGTCTTTCTCTTGGGTAATGCCATCTCAGTCTCCTGGCTTGAAGCTATATCTTTATATCTTTAAGTACCGCAAAGCGCGAGTCCTCTTCGTGAGTCTCGCAGCCGCACTGCTGTTCGTTAAGATTCCGTCCGCACCCGCCGCAAAGTCCCCTGCAGTTCTCGGCGCAGACCACCTTGTAGGGAAGCGAAAGATTCACCTGTTCTCTCATATAATCGTTAAGGTCTATTTTTCTCCCGCGGTAAGTTTCATAATCTATTTCCCCGCCTGCTTTCTCCTTCTTTTCTGTATCAGAAGGCGAAAGAATGAGTTTTACCTCAAGCTTGGTATCAACGCTTACGTCGCTTAGGCAACGGGAACACCGGGCGATTGCCAAGAATCCGATTTTACCCTGCACGCTTATCTCGCCCGCCGTGCGTAAAAGATCAATATGAAACTCTATATCGGAATCCACGCTCGCGACTTCTGATTTCTCGGAACCGCCGAGCCATCCTGGCCCCCTGGTGAGATTAAGACTCAATCCCCCGTCCTTTATTTCCGATATGTTAATTATCATCGCGCGGAAACCCCGCTTGCAAAAATTGCTCTAATATAAACCACAATCGCTTTATTGCAAATACAAAAAAAGAACATTTTGTGGTTTCAAGTACCAAATCCAACTTTTGAGATAAATTAAAAGTTGCGTTTCAAACTTGAAACCACGAACCAACAGCCTGTCCATATGGTCTCATTTGCAGCGATGGCCCCAAATCAGATTGGCCCTGTTCGGCTCGTCAATGAAGGGGTTGCGATTGCCCTGTAGTTCCATAACTCGATTGTTTCTACGACGTTCAAATTCAGTTGGAGCAAACCTGTTATTCCATTCTATCAAAGTACACAGATTGCCTATCCAGGGTTCACTAACCTTATTGTTCTCGTTTCGCAGAACAAGGTCTGGCATATCTTCATCAGGGTCCCCATCGTATCGAACAGCCATGTAGAAGATCATTCGGGCGACCTGACCTTTTGCTGGATCAGGCGGTTCAAAGGAATTATTATCCACATCGATCTTTGCTGCTGTTGGAACCTCTTTTCCATCACTCAACTTGTCCATTACCGTTCTTCCACCCATGTTGTATCCATAATTTGAACGTTTGGAGTTGATATTGCGGTCGGCAGGTCGAAGATGGTGAAGATCTGTATAACCGTCTTGATTTTCATCCGGAAATCCTCGGGAGCTTGGCCAGACGTGTTCACGCTCCCAAGAATCGTTTTTACCTCTGCCTCTGTTTGCTTGTGCTTATTCCAGAATAAATGAACAGCGATTCCGATTTAAAGTGAACACCTGGATCTCTTTTTCTTCTTCCTCAAAACAGACTTTAACACGTCAGGAATTTTCCTGTCAAACAGCGAGCAAAAAGTCT
>Ga0209754_1001196_pt1 | contig 27768 bp, 23 predicted proteins | sample MesohylBB_FD_187295 | JGI IMG/M metagenome (GOLD analysis project Ga0209754, IMG submission 187295) | Host-associated microbial community of the marine sponge Aplysina aerophoba from Gulf of Piran - sponge mesohyl, lysed by bead beating... | ecosystem: Host-associated > Porifera > Sponge >... | reverse complement strand
ATCCTCGATTGGGATGCCTTCACGCCGGCGTTGCTCGCGCGTGCGCGCCTCCAAATCGCCCGGCGCCAGCACCTCATCGAAGCCCGGCGCCGGCGGCACCGCGCGCACTCGGCGCTCCATCTCGTCCGCCCGTTCAGCGTACTCCGCAAATGGCTGAAAGAGGTCCGCCTTGATCGCCATCATGGCGACGCCTTGGTGGAGAAAGATGGGCCCGCCGCGGCCCGCTTCCGCGTAACTGTCGGTGCCGGTGAAGATCCGTCCAAGAAACTCGGCGGTCATCATCAGTGTATAACCCTTATGCGCGCCGAACGGCAGATGCCCGCCGCCCGCGAAAAAGTCGTCCGGGTTCGTAGTTGGGACGCCATCCTTGTCAACAATGCTGTTCGGGGGCAGCTGCTCGCCGCGACGGTAGGCATTCTCGACCTTGACGCCGGAGAGGGCTGTCGTGGCCCAGTCAAACATCATCGTCGACTCCTCACCGGCCGGCAGCCCGACTGAGATCGGATTGGTGTGCAGCACGCGGCTCTTGCCCCCGTACGGCACAGACACTGGCTCCACCCGGCCGTAGCCCCCGCCCCAGACCATGCCGATCATGTTTTCGGCCGCCGCCATCTCCACGTACGTGCCCAGCCGCCCGATGTGGTGCAGCTGCACGATGCCTACCACAGCCATGTTCTGCGTTCTGGCCTTGCTGATAGCCTGCTCCATCGCATACTTGGCGGCCACGTGGCCGAAGGTCCAGTTGCCGGTCACCAGTGCGCTCGTAGGGGTCTCCTGCAGGATTTCCGGTTTGCCCGCGGGCAGGATTTCGCTGGCCAGCATGCCTGCCACGTAGATGGGGATGGTCCAGATGCCGTGCGTGTCTACACCGCTGAGGTTGGACCGGACCAGGTGCTGAGCTACTACCTCGGCGTTGCCCTCATCCGCGCCGGCAGCCAGCAGGACCCGCTTTATCAGGGAATGAAGCTCTTCCGCGGTTTTCGTTATCATCTTGTCTCCTTTGCGGCCGGCGGCCTGTGAGTGACGGTCGACTGGCAGCGGGCAAACCTGTAGCGCAAGGCACTCTCTTGGCCCACAGTTTCACGTGAAACAGACCCACCACTGTCGTAGTATAATCCTTCTGCTGGTACGCAGCCACAGCAGTTTGGCGGAATTCTCCCCTGAACAGGCGCAGCTCAGTTCGATGTGTGCGCTGATCCTGGCGGATACCTCCAATCCTCGGCCGGATCAGAGATGCGTCTGGCAAATTACGGGGCGTACCAACCCGTTCGTGAGCGAAGTTTCTAAAATTTACGGTCCAGAAAGTTGAAATCCTCGCAAAGAAAGCTGGAAAACTGATGAACAAGCGTATCGTAGTGATCGGCGGCGGGCCCGCCGGCGTAGAAGCGGCCAGTATCGCGTCCCTTTACACAGACCCCGTTACCATCGTGTCGGACCGCCCCGTTGGCGCCTGGCATCAACTCCTGCCCAGCCGGGTATGGCTGACCGCTGTAGACAACCTGTATACCACACATAGCCTATTCGCGTCTGCAACAAGCGGGTTGCCAGATAGGAGTCAGTTCAACCTTGCCGAGGTGCGTGCGCATGCCGACAGAATTGCCACGCGGTGGAGCGCACAGCAAGCGCGAAAGTTGCAAAATCTTGGCGTACGGACGGTCACGGGCAAAGCATCATTCCAGTCGCCAAGCCAGTTGACGATAGCGAGCGATTCCGAAGGCGATATGACAATAGAGGCCGATGCGTTCATTGTGGCCGCGGGGTCAACGCCATTCGTGCCGCCGCCCTTGGCCCCGGACGGCAGACGAGTCTTCTCACCTGTTACAGCCCACGAAATGCCGAATCTTCCAGCAACTATGATCGTGATCGGAGATGGTCCGACCGGGTTCGAGTTTGTCCACTTCTTCAGCGCACTCAATATCGACGTGACCTGGCTTGTCCTGCCCGGGGGGCCAAGCTGTGCCATTGCCCCCGATGCCGACCCATTCCTGGTCGATATGCTGCAGCGAAGAGGCGTCCAGATCCATCCGGGAGAGCCCGTTGTGGAGCTGGAACGATATGACGAGCGGGTCGCAGCTGTGAAACCGAACGGCACGCGCTATGAGGCGGAGATGGCCTTTGTGACCATCGGGAACCGACCCAACGTCGCGCCACTGAATCTGATGGCCGCAGGGGTGCACGTTGACGCGCGGGGAACTGTGTGCGCCGATGGCTATGGGCAAACAAACATCGAGGGAATCTATGTGGCGGGTGACGCGCGACAGGTCAGGGCGGGAAGTGTTTCCATGGCCCATGCCCGTGTTGCCGCACTCCATGCCACCGGGCAGGAGACAGAACCATATGACGAAACCTGTATGGTGATCCCGTTTCTCTCCAATCCGCAGGTGGCGCAGGTGGGCGCACTGTCGGCAGCCGACAATTCAGTGCAGAGTGTGGATGTGGCAATGGAGTCTGGCCTGAAGACGCATATCTCAGGACATACCGAAGGCTTCATGAGGCTGGCGTGGAATCGGAACAGGCAGGTGGTCGGCGGATTGGCTGTGGGCTATCAGGCCGCCGATGCGTTGGCTCCCGTGGCTGTGGCTATCAGGACAGAAGCGACGATCGAAACACTCGCTTCCCTGTACGGCCCGCATCCGGCCATAAGTGAGCTTCCATTCATGGCCGCGCGCGCGGCCATGAATGGAAGCGCTTTGACTACTGTATCTTAAGACCCTGTGATGGAACCATTGACAGCCGCAACTTCAGTCGGCGTTGGCCACCGTCTCCAGCACCTCGCGCGGCTTCTCCCACACGTCACCCCCGTCACCGGCCAGCGTGACCAGAATAACCGAATACTTGTGTGCCACGGCGTAGCCCTCCTGTGGCATCATCAATTCTGCGTGTCTTTCGTCGGTGTTGGCGTGACCGTCGCATCTCCCGGATCAACGACCGGCGGCGGCGTGTCCGAATCCGGAGTCTCGGTCGGCGTCGGCGTCTCGGTGGGAACCGGTACCGCCGTCTCGGTTGGCGTCGGTGTCTCAGTGGGAACCGGTTCCGCCGTCTCGGTTGGCGTCGGTGTCTCAGTGGGAGCCGGTACCGCTGTCTCGGTTGGCGTTGGCGTCTCGACAGGCGCCGATTCCGGCGTCGGCGTCTCAGTGGCCGTCGGTTCCAGCTCCACGGTTGGCGTCGGTGTCGGCGTAGCCGTTGGCGCGATCTCCCACCAGAAGGCCATACGAGCGATTCCACCAGTCTCGTAATATTCGACCTGTATGGCGCGCTCACCGGCCGGCAAGGTCACATCGACACTGACTGTACGTTCGCCGCCATCCTCCCAATCATTGAGAATCAACTGATTGTCCAGCAGGACGCGGGCGCCGTCGTCCATCCGCACGTAGAAGCGATAGGTGCCGGCATCAAAGGAGACACGCCGCTGCCAACGGGCGGAAAAATGATCTGCCGGCAGGTTGGGCGCAGGTCTGCCTTCGCCCCAGTCGAAAGCGATCTCCGGTTCGTCCCGCACCAGCGCCGGATTCCCCTGCAGGTCTCGGTTGCCGAAGTATTCGCCCTTCCAGCCGCTGAAAGATTCGTTGCGCTCCCACCAGAAACGCATCAGCGCCACGCCAGTGCGTTCGAAGTAATCCACCTGGATGGAGTGCTGTCCCGTGCTTAGGGGGACATCCACCGTATACGTGCGCGCGGGGCCTTCTTCCCATTCATCCAATATCAGAATGTTGTCAATGTAGAGGCGGAAGCCGTCATCTACTTCAATGTTGAAGCGATAGATGCCGGCATCGAAGTTGAGTGTACGGTGCCAACGAGCGCTGAAATGATCTACGCCCACGCTGGTGTCCGGCGTTCCGTTGCCCCAATTGAAGAAGATCACCAGATCGTTGCGTGTGAGCACGGGCGGCCCCGACTGGGTTGGGTTGGTCCAGTAATCGCCGCGCCAGTCGGTGATGATGAGCGGTGTCGGCGTCGGCGCCGGCGTGATCGTCGGCGTCGCCGAGGGCGTGGGTGTAGACGTAACCGTTGGTGTAACCGATGGTGTAACCGTTGACGAAGGGGTCGCCGTCACTGCTTCTTGCGCCGTCGTTGCCTGCTGCGCAGAGGACGCGGCTGTCGCCGTGCCGGTCACTTCGTCCGCCTCGCCGGTTTGGAAGAGCGCAGTCGCCTCGTTCTGGCCGTCGGACGTGTAAGCAAGCACAGTATGCGTGCCAGCCGCCAGCCAGCGCGGGCTGATCGGGTAGAGAAAACCGGTGCTTATCGTGCCGGCCGTGTCCGCAGTGCTGGCAGCCAGGATGCCGCTGCGGCCGCGGTCATCGCGCAGCGTGATCAACACCAGGCTGCTCACCGGCCAGTTCTCGCCCGTAACCTGGACATAGACGCCGGCCGAGCCTGAGGTCGGCGAAATAGTAATTGCCGGTTCACTACTTTCTACCTCAACAACAGCCCGCGTGGGCACACCTACTTGCGGGCTGTACGTCGGCGTACAGGCACTGAGCGCCAGCGCAAGCAGGGCCAGAAGGCTGAATGAAACAATGGGATATCGGGCGGCAAGCCCGCGTGCAGTTCCTGAGAGGGGATTGTCGGTCTTCATCCTGGCTTCTCTCCTGCGCTTCTTGTTGAATGCGCTCCCAGTTCGCTATATTAGCGCTGTGGGGGGCAGCGGTCTGAAGTAAAAAGAGTATGATGCGCCAAATAAGCGAGCGTAGACGGGAAAACGTTCCCACCGACGTCGTTCAATGCGCAACCGCTTTGCCAAATGAACACATGGTAACCGTTTCCGGAGATTATACCACTAAACTACAGGTGTAAGACAGTTGCAGCCAAGGCGTATCAAAGAAACGTTTACCGTGTCGATGACTGACGAAGAACTTGTGCGCCGCGCCCAACAGGGTGAGCGCCGGGCATTTGATGAACTGATAGTGCGGCACCAGCCCATCGCGCTCGCTCTGGCGACCCGGATCGTCGGTGACCGGGAACGGGGCCAGGAGCTGACCCAGGAGGCCATCCTCCATGCCTATCTCTCCCTGGATAACATCCGAAAGCCGAACAGCTTTCGCGCCTGGCTGTGTGGCATCGCCGTCAATCTGTGCAAGAACCATCTGCGCCGACCGCGCGTGCAAACATTGTCATTCGAACTGCTCAGCGGCGGGCGCAGTTTCGACTCGCTGCCCCTTTCCGACCGCGCGCCGCAGCCGCACGAAGTGGCCGAGGCCAGAGAGACGCACCGTCTGATCCTGGCGGCTGTCGCGCAGCTGTCACCGGCCAACCGGGATGCCGTCCTCCTCTACTATTTCGAGCAGATCAGCGTGCGCGAGATCGCCTCCCTCTTGCACATCAGCGTGCCCGCCGTCAAAGGGCGTCTGCACAAGTCCCGCCGCAAGCTGCGCGACCAACTGCTTCCAACCTTCGCCGAACTGCAACCGAGACCAGCCGCCGCCGAACAGAACAGGAGCAATCAGATGATCCCCGTTACCGTGCTCGACATCGTGAAACCAGACCAGGAGCCCGACCACCGAATACTGGTTCTTATGCATGAAGGCGAACGTCGCCTGCTGCCAATCTGGATTGGCCCCTATGAGGCGGACAGTATCGCTCTCAATCTGCAAGAGAAGAAGCCTGTGCGACCGATGACCTACAGCCTTATGGCCGGCCTGTTGGACAAAGCAAGCGTGCGCATCGAATCGGTGGCGGTGTCCGCGCTCGAGAAGGACACCTTTTACGCCACCATACATGCAAAATGCGGCGAAGACAGCTTCGCCACTGATGCCCGGCCCAGCGACGCCGTCGCCCTGGCCCTGCACACACAAAGCCCCATTTTCGCCGCCGCCGAGGTGATGGACGCGGTCGGCGTGGATATCCCCGCCGATATGCAGATCGCAGCACCGGGAACGGGACTGGTTGACGTCCTCAATATCGATCCGGAGGAAAAAGAGAGGCGGCTGAAGAAGCGAGAGGAATGGAAAAGCAAATCACCGCAGGTACGGCGTGAAGAAAATCGCACCAAACTGCTGGCCTACCTCACCGAATCGGGCAGCCTGAGCCAAAGTGAAGCGCCCGCGCAAGAGTAGACGCCGCCTTTTTCCAGTTCTCAGCTGTCCGCCGAGAGGTCACGAACAGCCGGCCGCTGAACATCTGGTTTCCGTCTCGCCGCGTGGAAACGGTGCACCGTCTGCGCAAAGCGGGCAAAGAGCAGATCGGCGTCGTGAGGGCCCGGGCTGGCTTCCGGGTGATACTGCACGCAGAAGACGGGCCGGTCGGTCAGCCGCATCCCTTCCAGCGTGCCGTCATTCAGATTGAGATGCGTGATCTCCACATTGTCGGGCAGCGTCTCTGTATCGACCGCGTAATTGTGATTCTGCGCCGTGATCTGGATGTTGGCGCTGTCTACATCGCTGACCGGCTGGTTGCCGCCATGATGGCCGAACTTCAGCTTGAACGTCTCCGCCCCTAGCGCCAGACCGATGATCTGATGCCCCAGACAGATGCCGAACATCGGCCGCCCGCTCTCCAGCAGCCTCGCAACCTCCTTGGCCGCGTAAGGAACCCCGGTCGGATCGCCCGGCCCGTTGCTTAGAAAGATCCCGTCAGGATCGAGCTCCAGGACCTCCTCGGCAGGCATATCCGCCGGCACAACCGCCAACCGCAGATTGTGGCTGGCCAGTCGGCGCAATATATTGTGCTTCATGCCGAAATCATAGGCCACCACCAGTGGCGACGTGTGCCCGATGCCCTCTAGCCACGGGCCCGACGCGGCCTCGCCCGATGCCACCGGCGTCCATTCACCCATCGTTTCGTCGCTCCAGTAAAACGGTTCCTCACACGTCACCTCCTGCACCAGATCGCGGCCGTCAAGCCCCTCCCAACTGCGGGCAAGCTCGATCAACTCAGTCTCCGTACGGCTGCCGTCGGTGCAGAGCGCGCCATGCAGCACCCCCTCCTCGCGCAGCAGACGGGTCAACGCCCGCGTATCCACCTCGCTGATGCCGGGAATGTTGTGCCGCGCCAGATAGCTCCCCAGATTTTCATTCGCGCGCCAGTTGGACACAACCGGGCTGACCTCGCGCACGATAAACGCGGTCACCTGCGGCCGGTCGCTCTCCACATCCTCCCGGTTCACGCCCGTATTGCCCACATGGGGCACCGTCATACAGACCATCTGACCGCGGTAGGAGGGATCGGTCAAAACCTCCTGATAACCGGTCAGACTGGTATTGAAGACGACCTCTCCCACCACCGTCGTCTCGGCGCCGAAGCCTTCGCCTTCGAAGATGCGGCCATTGGCCAGGGCAAGAAGGGCCTTCACTCGGTCTCCTCCCTGGGCGGCGAGCTTCCCTGCAACTGAATCGGTTTCCGGTTCATTGTTCCTTGCGTTCCCGCATCGTTATTTGAGCGGCTATATGCCAGCTTCAATGGTTGCCACGCCTGCCATTTGAGCAGAGGCGCCGCCGCCGTCTGGGCTGCCCGCGCCTGATTGACAGGGCTGTCCGTCAGATTGCGCGCCACCGCTATCTCATCACAGTGGTGGAATTTGGGGCAGTAGATGCATTCCTGCCACAGCTTGGGGCTGATGCTCCAACGATCCACAACCTCAAAGCCGAGCTTCTCGAAGAACGCTTCCTGCAGCGTGAGCGCACAGATCTGGGCATACCCGCGTGCAGTCGCTATCCGGACCAGCTCCTGCACAATCTGCCGGCCGATCCCCTTGCCCTGTCCCTGCCCCGCCACCGCCAGCGAGCGAATCTCCACCAGCTCCTCGGTCAGCGCCACCAGAGAGCCGCATCCCAGCAGTTGTGAACGGTCCGCAACCGCCACCAGCCAGTCCGGCAGCGATTGCAGAATGCTCTCCTCCGTCCGCGGCAACATCAGATTTTCCGCCGCGAAGCCATTGACCAGCGCTGCAATGCTGGCGATGTCTTCCTCAGCGGCCTGCTGAATGCGGATTTCGTTCATAGCTCCGGTTGCCAGCGGCCAGGAACGTCGCAATGAGCGAAGTTCACTGACCACTGACCACTAACCACTGACCAAAGGTTGCCTGCCTTACACCTCTTGCAGGATCGCGCCCAGCTTCGACACCGCCGCGGCCAACTCCTCTTTGCTGATCGTCAGCGGCGGCACGAACCGCAAAATCTTATCGCCCGCGCTCAGCAACAGCAGACCGGCTTCATACCCCTTCTCCATCAGCGGCCCGGCCTCGATATCCATTTCAATGCCTACGATCAGGCCTCTGCCCCGTATCTCAAGAATGTGAGGGCTGTTCAACTCGGCCAGCAACTCCATCAGGTACTCGCCCTTCTCCTTCACGTCGGCCAGAAACTCCGGATTCGACACCCGGTTCACCACCGTCGAAGCCACATGCGTGGTGAAAGGGTTGCCGGCAAAAGTGCTGGCATGATCGCCGGCATGGATCGTATCCGCCACCTTCTGTTTCATCATGATCGCGCCAATCGGCAGGCCGCCTGCCAGCGGCTTGGCCGCGCTCATCAGATCCGGCTCAACGCCATAGCCCTGATAGGCCCACAGATCGCCGCTGCGCCCCAGCCCGCACTGCACCTCGTCGAAGATCAGGAGCGCGCCGTATTCGTCCGCCAGCGCCCGCAACCCCTCCAAAAACGCCGGTGTGGCCGGGTTAATACCGCCTTCGCCCTGAATCGGTTCGACGATAATCGCACACACTTTATCGCTCATCTGCGCACGCGCATCCTCCAGGTCGTTGAACGCGGCGAAGCGCACACCGGGCATCAGCGGCTCGAACGGCTGCTGATACTTCTCACGCGGCGTGGCCGCCAGTGCCCCGAACAGCCGTCCGTGGAACGCGTCGCTGAAGGCCAGAATCTCATACTTGTCCTCGTGGCCGTGCTCGCGGGCGTAGCGGCGGGCAAACTTGAACGCACCTTCGTTGGCGCTTGCCCCGCACAGGCAGAAATGCACCTTGTCGGCGAAGCTGGTCTCACACAGTTTCTTCGCCAGCTGCGTGTGCGGCTCGGTGTGATACAGGTTGCTGGTATGGTACATACCGGTGGACGCTGCCTCCTTGATCGCCTGGTCCACCTCGTCGTCGCTGTAACCGAGAACGTTCACCGCAATACCGGCCACCAGGTCCAGATAGGCCTTGCCCGTGCTGTCATACACCGTGCAGCCCTTGCCTTCCGTCAGCACAAATGGCGGCCGCCCGAATACACCAAGCACGTAATCCTTTTCGTCCTGAATAATTTCCGCTGCGTTCACTTTCTCCTCCTGAAGAGTCTTATATTTGTCGCTAACCACTCAGCCATCCGTCACCCAAACCGAGGCCAGCCAAGCGTTTTCTCACTATCCCTGCAGTTCCCCGCAGTTCCCTTGCCGTTCACCCAGCCGTCCCAATGATGCTGGTTCCCCCATCTTCCTGGACACCGGCCAGATTAGTAATGACTGCTTGCGTTACACCACGCCTGACCGCGTCAACCGCGCTCCTGACCTTTGGCACCATGCCGCCGCTGATGCTTCCTTCAGCGATCCATTCTTCGCACTGGTCTGCCGTGATGCCCCGCACCACCCGCCCGGCGATCAAAACACCAGGCACATTGCTGATAAATATCAACTTGATCGCGCGCATCGCCGCCGCAATCGCCGCCGCAACATGATCCGCGTTTACGTTATAGCTGAGGCCATCGTAAGCCCCGACACTGATCGGGCTTATCACCGGCACGATGCCTGCCTCCAGCAGAGTTGTCAGCAACCCTGTCTCAACGTCCTGCACCTCGCCGACACGCCCCAGGTCACCCAGCGGATGCCACATCTTTTCCACAAAGACCGTGCCGTCATCCACCCCGCTGATGCCGATGGCCCGCACATCCTCATTCACGCACCGGCGCACAATCCGCTTGTTCATCAGGCCGCTCAGCACCATCTCCGCTACATCCAGGCTGTCCTCATCCGTCACCCGCAGCCCCTCAATAAAGCGCGTCTCCAGCCCCAGCCGCTTCTGGAAATCGGCGATCGTCTTGCCGCCCCCATGCACGATAATCGGGCTCTTGCCGTCCCGCTGCAAACTCTTTACCGCCTGCACCAGGCCAAACAGAAAGGCCTCGTCGTCCAACTCATTTCCGCCGATCTTGAGGACGATGACATAGCGCCCCTCCTCCTCCAAGGGATCAGCGGGAAGCGCGTCAGAATCGCTCAGTTTCATAGAGTTGCCTCGTACAATGTCTGGAACCCGGATGCTATGTACTACAAAAGTTCGGTACAATAACGCGCGCAGGCTTCACACAGCGCCCAGCGCACCCTTTCTCTGGCGCATCACCTCATATGCCAGCGCCGCCGCCGCCGCAGTCGTGCCCAAAGAAGGTTCGAAACCGTCCCTCTCGTATGGGACCTGCAAACTCAGGTCGGCCTGTCTTACAAACGAACGCGTAACGCCCCGTTTTTCCCCGCCAACCAACAAAAAGAGCGGACCGGTCAAATCTGCCTCATCCATCGGAACCGCGTTCTCCTTCTGGGCGCATGCCACCGTCAGCCCCCGCTCGCGGTAGAAGTCCGCCGCCTCTGTCACCGTCTCGGCAACCGCCATTGGCATCAGTTCGGACGCACCCGCCGAGGCCCGCGCCACCGTCGCCGCCGCGCTCATCCAATTGCGGGGCCGCAGCGCCACACCGTGCGCGCCCATCGCGTACAGCGCCCGCAGCGTCTGACCGAAGTTGAACGGATCTTCAATGCCGTCCAGCATCACCACAAAAGCCGGTCCACCGCCGCGCGGCAGCAACCCCTCCATCTGGTCAAACTGCCGTTGCCCCGCCTCCGCCGCGACCCCGCCGTGGGACTTCCCCTCAGTGATGGCGTCGATTTCCGCCGCGCACACCAGCTCAACCGGCACATCGGCCTCCCGCGCCCGGTGTTGCAGCCACCGCATCGCCCGGTCCTGCCGGTCCGCCCGCAGCAGCACACGGTGAACGGTACGATACGGCGAACGCAAGGCCGCCGCCACCGAGATCCTGCCCTCCAGGAAGGTGACTGCTTCTCGCTCGCTCAACGCCTGGCCCGATTCCACTGGCTCGCGGCTTTCCCAGGGGCGTACATTTTGGCCGTGTCCACTGTTCCCGCTCTTGATAACACCATGTTTAGGGCTGCGCGCAGTCTCCGGCAACTGAAACTCGACTACACAGACCGGCAGTTACTCCAATCCCGCCGTCTCGTCCAGCCCCACAGCAATGTTGTAGCTCTGGACTGCCTGCCCGCTGCCGCCCTTGATCAGATTGTCAATCGAAGCGCTGATGACAAACTCGCCGCCCTCCGGCAGCATCGGGTCCGCCGCTGTAATAGCGATTGCGCAGCGATTTGTGCCGACCGTGTGGGCCAGGCTGGCCTGCTCGCCGGCTGGCAACAGATGGATAAATGGCTCACCCTCGTAGTTCTCTTCGTAGAGTTCGCGGATACGCTCCTCTGTCACCCCGGCCGGCGCCTCCACGTACATCGTGCTCAGAATGCCCCGGTTGACCGGCAGAAGATGGGGCGTGAAAAGAAACCTGTGGTCGCGCCCCTCCCCGTTGGCCGCACCCAGCACCTGCTCCATTTCGGCGATATGCCGGTGTCGGTGGCCTACGCTGTATGCCGTTATGTTCTCGTTGGCCTCAACGAACTGGAAGGGCAGTGTCGTCTTGCGGCCGGCTCCCGAAATGCCGCTCTTGCTGTCGACAATAACCCGTTCGCCCAGCCAACCCGCCTTGGCCAGCGGATACAGGCCCAGATTGACGCTGGTGGGATAACAGCCGGGGCTGGCAATCAGCTGGGCCCCGCCCAGTTGGCTCCGGAACAGCTCGCACAGGCCGTAACGGGCCTCCGCGCACAGCTCCGGCGCGCTGTGCTCCACGCCGTACCACCGCTTATAGACGTCAACATCCTTCAGACGAAAGTCAGCGCTCAGGTCGATAACGCGCACGCCCGCACCATAAAAGCGTTTCACCGCCTCCATCGATTCCGCATGCGGCAGACACAGAAAGACAACATCCACCTCATCCGTGCGCAAATAAGCATCCGCCAACGGGATCAGCGGGTAGTCCCAGGGCGTGCTGAATATCTGGTTGAAGCGCTTGCCCGCACTTCGCTCGCTCGTCAGCCAGCCCACCTCAAGCTCCGGATGCCGGTGAATCAAGGCGATCAGCTCATACCCGGTGTAGCCTGTTGCGCCGGCGATACCTGCTCTTTGCATCTCCTCTCTCCCTCTTCTCTCTCCCACACTGTGTGGTTGGCGCATCTCAGTCCGGTTTCTACCCAGAATGGGGTACAGATCGGGCTTCGACCTGCTCCTGAATGTACACCAGACGCGCAGATTTGTTGAATTCACTACCGTATCGCTATGCCAGCCCGTTAGCAACTACGCAGCCATCGCCAATTCGCATCGATGTTTTTCTCTACGCACTCCTCTATACGCTCTCTTTGCATATGGGCGGTCGGGCCTTCGGCCCTCCCTTGTGCAGGGGCTGCGCCCCCGCAACGCCCCCCTACAAAAACATGCCTCACCGACCGTGTGTACGCTTCCCCAGCATCGTGTCTGGCGAACGGAGTCTACTCCCTCACTTGCAGCTTCAGCCCACCGACCACTAACTGCCGGTGTTCCCCTGACGACCGGTGTTCCACTGAAAACTAAGAACTGAAAACTAAGAACTGCAGTCCCGGGCCGCCGCCAATCGATTACGCAATCAGATATCCTGAATGGCGGCCAGGACGACAGGCTGGCCAAGACAGACTCCCTATATTGCTCAGCAGATGCGCGCAACATAAAAAAAGCCCCCCGTCCGGGGAGCTTTGCAATCGGCTGATTCCCGCTGAGGAAATTCGGCCCACGCACAAATGCCCAGACGGATGTCTGGTTATTGCCGGGGACGCCTCCTCAATTCGGTACTGCAGAAATTAGACGGATTCATAATTTGCTTCTTCAGTGAAAAAACTGATCTGACCGACAGTCTAGCACGCGGCCCTTAAGCTGTCAAGGGCAATTGCAGCCGAAACGCCTACGAACTGCCGCTGCCGGCGAACTGGTCCTGTCACCGGTCGCGCGCCGCCAACACGCGCAAATTCAGTCGAGATCGACCATACGCAGTTCAGTAGAAATGTCGATGCTGCCTTCAAGACTGCGCGCTACAGGGCAGAACTGGGCATGGAAACCGTGAACTCGTTCCGCGGTTTCCCGCTGCTCAGGCGCCACTTTCAAGGTATAAGTGGTGTGAATCCGCTTGATCACCAGCACATTGCCGTCTTTTTCGATTTCAGCTTCCACGTCGGCTGACAGATAGCCGTCGCCCGCAGGTATTTTGCGCGCCTCCAGCGCGCCCCCGAAGGTGCCGGTCAGTCAGCCGCCCGCGGCCGCATTCACATAGTCGAGCGTCGTGGCATGCGGCTCGTGAATGTCGGTGTCCACGCCGTAATGTTCAGCAACCTCCGAATGGACACCGAACTTCGTATGCCCCTCCTCGGCCGGCAAAAACGCCCTGCGCAGCGGTCCTTTTACCCGCTCAATACGCACTTTCGAACGATATGCGACATCTCCCATTATAATTCTCCTCAATATGAAATCTTCAGATTCCCCGCCAAAGCAGGCCCTGCACACGCAGCCGGCAATTCAACGCCTACGCGCCTTCCTGACCATCAGGAACCATCACGGTGGAAATCTACAGCGGAATTCTGCAGATATCCACTGTAGTAGATATCCACCGTAGTAGATATCCATTGTAGACGCGGCGTTTTCAGACAGCAAATTGCCTCTCCATAGCAGTGGCCGCACCGACAAAGCGCCCGAAAGCAGTCTCCCGAGCCGCTAAAATGCGGCCCGATTTTGGACAATTCCTATCAGGAAAATCCGAAAGGGTATTGAAATTGTGCAATCCGCGTGCTATACTGTACGAATGCGCGCGGGGCGCATGCTCTCTTACAGTTTTCGACACCTGAACCTGTGGATGTTTCACATGAAACATTCACGACTTCGTATCCGTCTTTATTATGTGGTGCGCCAGAATTGTATGGTGCGCCAGCAGTATTGCAGAACTGACGCATCTGTTTCCGTGCTGGATCCCTGAACGCCGTGGAGCGGCCCGCATGTCGGCAAACAACCTGGCTGCTGTAAACTGCACTGCCATCGAAAAGCCGAATAACAAGACAGACGCCGCCGCGCCGGCCGGTGTCCCCGTGATCGATTACGAGGGCAGCGGCTATCGCCTGGACTTCTGGGAAGGCCAGGGACGCGAGTACGAAGATGCCGTCGAACGAATCGCGCTACAACGCCTCCTGCCCCCGCAGGGCCGCCGTATCGCCGAAATCGGGGCCGGGTTCGGCCGTCTCGCCGATCTCTACCTCGGCTACGATCAGATCGTGCTCTTCGACTACAGCCGCACAATGCTGGCCGACGCAGTGCGCAAATGGGGACACGACCCTCGCTTCGTCTTCGTCGCCGGCAATCTCTACCAGATGCCCCTCGCCGAAGGCTCGCTCGATACGCTCGTAATGGTGCGGGTGATGCACCATCTGGCCAATGTGCCGGCCGCGCTCGCCCAGCTGCAGTCGCTTCTGCACCAAAGCAGTACAGCCGTACTCGAATATGCCAATAAGCGTAACCTGAAAGCGGTCCTGCGCTGGCTCACACGAAGACAACCCTGGTCCCCCTTTGACCCTGCGCCGCTGGAATTTGTCGCCATGAATTTCGACTTTCATCCCGGCTGGATGGCCGCAAAATTGAATGACGCCGGCCTGCGCGTGGATGAACGCTTTGGAGCTTCCCATTTCCGGCTGCCGGCACTCAAGAATAACCTGCCGGCCCATAGGCTCGCCCGTCTGGACAGCCACCTGTTTCGCATCGGCGGCAAGTTCCCCCTTGCGCCCAGCATCTTCGTGCGTGCGACTGCCCCAGACACCGCCGAGCGGCCACAAAGTGAAGCCAGCCCGACTCAGCTTTTCCGTTGCCCGGCCTGCGCAACCTATCCTCTGGCTGCCATCGGCCCAACACAGCTGCAGTGCCCGTCCTGCACCCGCCAATATGGGCAAACGAACTGCATCTGGGATTTCAAATTGCCGGAGTAGCCCCTTCGTACAATGACGTCGAAGCGGTGGTGCAGGAACCTTCCCCGCACGGTCTGACTGGATCGTCCTTGTCTCATTTGAGATTCGCGCTACGGAAGCGTTCCGACAACCTATGGTATGTTGACCACTACATGAACGTTGATGCGCGCCAACGCCAACGCTCGGCCGCTTCGTGCCCGGCCAGCCGCGAACAGCGCATGTCTATTCACAAAAAGAGGTGACGATGGCCGGAGAAATGCTGTTGACGCAAGAAAAGACGCAAAATCGCAACGGGGATTCGAATACCGCTCTGCTCGAAGAGGGCGCGGCACAGACCGACGTGCAGTCGCCCAGCCCGGAAGAGACCCTCGCCCATCTGCTCAAACTCGGCCGCGAAAAAGGCTTCGTCAGCTACGATGAAGTGCTGCAGGTCATGCCCGAGGCCGAAAACGATATTGAGCAGCTGGATGATATCTTCGCATCTCTGCTCGAGCAAGGTATCTCTGTCGGCCAGGCCAAAGAGGACGTTTCCAACGAAGAGAAAAAAGATTCGCTCGAAAGCGCGGAAGAAGACGAATTCGATCTCAGCCAGATCGAAATCGACGACTCCATCAGCCTCTATCTCAAGGAGATCGGCCGCGTTCCCCTGCTGACTGCCGCCGAGGAGGTCGATCTTGCCAAACGCATGGAGGCCGGTCGCGATTCCCGCCATCACCTGAACCATGAACAGGTCGAATGGGAAGAACGCGAACAACTGCTCTGGTTGGTCCGCGATGGACGCTCCGCACAGGAGCACCTGATCAAGGCCAACAGCCGCCTTGTCGTCAGTGTCGCCAAAAAGTATGTCGGCCGCGGCGTCCCCTTTCTGGACCTGATCCAGGAAGGCAATATCGGCCTGATTCGCGCCGTCAAAAAGTTCGACTACCGCCGCGGCTATAAGTTCAGCACCTACGCCACCTGGTGGATCCGGCAGGCGGTTACACGCGCCATCGCCGACCAGGGGCGCACAATTCGCGTGCCCGTACACATGTACGAGCAGATAAACCGCCTGACCCGCACCAGCCGCCAGCTCGTGCAGGAGTTGGGCCGCGACCCCACCACCGAAGAAATCGCCGAAGAGCTGGGCGTAACCCCCCGCAAGGTCGAGCACATCATGCGCGTCAGCCAGCGGCCTCTCAGCCTGGAAATGCCGGTCGGGGAGGAAGAAGACAGCTACCTGGGCGACTTTATCGAGGATGAGGATGCCGACAGCCCGCAAGACTCCGCCGGCCGTCAGATTCTGCGGGAAGTGATCGACGAAATCTTCCAGAGCCTGACCCCCCGCGAAGTGCGCATCCTGCAGCTCCGCTTCGGACTGGTCGACGGCTACAACTATACGCTCGAAGAGGTCGGCAGAAAGTTCGGCGTCACCCGCGAACGTATCCGCCAGATCGAAGCCCAGGCCCTCAGCCGCCTGCGCCACCCCAGCCGCAGCCGCAGACTGCGTGACTACCTTTAACACCGAATAGTAGGGAACACCAGGAGTGGGGAGTGAGAGGTAATCTGTGACTCGTCGCAGTTACTCACTTCTCACTCCTCTTCACTCTCTCCTCAGGTTCAGCGCACATCGCCTTCCCCGCCGATGACGCCCCGCTCCAACCGGTCGAACAGCTTCTCGATGTTCTGCGCAGCCACCTCCTCCAACGACAGATCCAACTCCGTGCAAATCTGAGTCAGGTACCAGAGCACGTCGCCCAACTCGCCTTTCAACGCCGCACGGTCCTCCTCCGAGATGACACCCTCTTTGTCACGAAATATCTTCTTGATCTTGCCCGCCACTTCACCCGCCTCATTCACAAGCCCCAACGTCGGATACACGATCGCGTGATCCGTGTGAACCAGGCTCCATGTCTTGCGCGATTCGCTCTGATACCGCTTGAAATCGATCGTTGCCATACCTTTCTCTCTCCCCACTCTCCGCCGGCATCTACCAACTAAAAACTGAAAACTAGAAACTGAAAACTGAAAACTAAAGAAAAAGGCCCGACCATACAGTCGGGCCCTTCCGTTTGCCGCCTTCGCAACTATACGTCCAGATTGCGCACCTCGTGGGCGTGCGTCTGGATGAAGCGGCGCCGGGGAGGAACACTGCTGCCCATCAGCATATCGAACGTCCGGTTCGCCTCCGCCGCATCCTCCACCTGCACCTGCAGCAGCGTCCGAAACTCCGGGTTCATCGTCGTGTCCCACAACTGCTCCGGGTTCATCTCCCCCAGCCCCTTGTAACGCTGCTCCAACTTGATATTGTCCGAACCCATCTCCTGCCGGATCTGGGTCAGAGCCATGTCGTTGTATACGTACTGCTCCGAGCGCTTTGCCTTGCCGTTTTGACGTTCGGTGACCTGCACCTTATACAGCGGCGGCTGGGCAATGTACAGATGGCCGTTATCCACCAGCGGCCCCATATACCGGAAAAACAACGTCAGCAGCAGCGTGCGAATGTGGGCGCCGTCCACGTCCGCGTCCGTCATGACAATAATCCGGTTATAACGCAGGTTGTCGACAGTGAAGTCATCGCCCACACCTGTGCCCATCGCCGTAATCAGCGACTGGATCTCCTTGTTGCCCAGAATCTTGTCCAGGCTGGTGCGCTCCACATTCAGGATTTTGCCCCGCAGCGGCAGCACCGCCTGAAAGCGTCGATCGCGGCCCTGCTTGGCGCTGCCGCCTGCGCTGTCACCCTCGACAATATAGAGTTCACTCTCGCTCGGATCGCGGCTGGAGCAGTCCGCCAGTTTGCCGGGCAAAGTCATGCTCTCCAGCGCACTCTTGCGGATCACCAGATCTCGGGCCTTGCGGGCGGCCTCTCGGGCGCGAAACGCCACCTGGCACTTGTCGGTGATCCGCCTGGCGTCGCGCGGGTTCTCCTCCATCCAGCTGTTGATGCCCTCGGCCACAGCTGTCTCGACGTGATAGCGCACCTCGTTGTTGAGCAACTTCAGCTTGTTCTGACCCTCGAACTGCGGCTCCACAACCTTGACACTGAGGATGGCGGTCATGCCCTGGCGCGTATCATCCCCGCTGAAGTTGGCATCATTTTCCTTCAGAATCCCCTGCTTGCGCGCATAGTCGTTGATCTGCCGCGTGACCGCAGCGCGCAGACCGGTCAGATGGGTGCCGCCGTCAGGCGTGTTAATCGTGTTGGCAAAGGCGAAGATCGATTCATTGTAGCCGCCCGTGTACTGGATCGCCACCTCCACATGGGTCGATTCGACCTGCATGTCGATGTAGATCGGCTGGTGCAAAACCTCTCGATTCTTGTTGACATAGCGCACGAAAGTCTGCACGCCGCCTTCGAAATAGAAGCTGATCTCGCGCGGCTCCTCCCCGCGGTCATCGACAAAATGTATATCGATGCCGCGTGTCAGGAACGCCATCTCCCGAAAACGGGTCACCAACGTCTGCCACTCATATTCGAGAACGTCGAAAATCGTATCGTCGCGCAGAAAACGCTGAATCGTGCCCGTCTCGCCGCGCTTACAACTGCCCACCTCCTCCACTTCGGTCACAGGCACACCGCGATTGAAACGCTGCCGCCAGACTTTTCCGTCCCGCTTGACCTCTGTCTCCATCCACGTGCTCAGCGCATTGACCGCGCTCACGCCGACGCCATGCAATCCGCCCGAAACCTTGTAGCCGACATCGCCGAACTTGCCGCCGGCGTGCAGCTTCGTCATCACCACCGTCAACGCCGGCAAGCCGGTCTGCTTCTGTATGCCCACGGGGATGCCGGCGCCGTTGTCCTCCACAGTGACACTCTCATCCTTGTGGATCGTAACCACGATCTTGTCGCAGCGGCCCTGCATCGCCTCGTCGATGGCGTTGTCCACCACCTCGTATATCATGTGATGCAGGGCTTTTGTATCGGTCCCGCCAATGTACATGCCGGGCCGCTTCCGCACCGCCTCCAGGCCTTCCAACACCTGAATCTGGTCGGCGCCGTAAACGAAATCCTGCTTGTTCATCTTTTCTGCCACTGATTCCTCCGCTCATTTCAGACAAGGCCGCTGCCCACAACTGCGCATTCGACCTCGTTAAGCTATCGCCGGTTGCGGTCATCCGGCCCGAACACTCCATCAAGCCGGATCGGCTGGCGTTTGCCGATCGGAAATCGGCTTACATCCGCAACTCTATGCTCATGCCGACAAAATGTCAGGCAAGACCTTCCGTTTCTTGTTGTTGCATCGCCAGAATGCGCGTTCGGTAAAAGACAAGCAACGACATCGCCAACCCCGTGCCGATGAAAGTATTCCCCAACGTGGCTAATGCCACGCCCAGCGTATGCCATTGTGTGACCTGGCGAAATAGCAGCCCCATGCCTGTCGAAATCAACGTAGTCAGCAGTACAAACCCGACCGTGATCCAGAAGTTCTTCCGCACCAGATGGATGCTGCGGCGCACCGCGCGCCCAATCGCCAAATCGTCCAGCACCAATGCAGTAGTCACAAAATACAGATAGAGTAGAACCACCAAAACCAGGCCGACGAACAGGAACAACGCCCCGGAACCCAATACCGGGCTGATCAGCGCCAGTACAGTGACCCCTATCACCCCGGGAATGTAGATCATCATCAGCCCGAGCGTTACGAAAACCAGGAAACCGAGTGTGCGCAGCCAGTGGCGGACGATGCGGGCCGCCAAAATGTTGACCGAGAGCGCCTTCTGGCCCTCGCCGATCGGCAGATTCTGAGCCAGCAGATTCATATACGTCGCACCAATCAGCAGACCGGCCAGGCCAAACAGCAAAGACAGCAGGCCCGCAACGAGGAGCGAATCAACCTCGACGCTGGGATGGTCTCCCTTTATCCCGGGCAGCGTCGTCAGCAGGCTCGGCACATGGTATAGGAGGCTGTTGACCAGAAACTGGGCCAGATTGCTCGTCTGCCCGACCGCGTCCAGCAACTCGCTCATCTGCGTCAGGTCAAACGGACTCCCCGCCGCCAGCTGCGGATCCTCGGCCAACCCCGTGTAGAAATCGGCTAATCTCGCCAGCAGCGGGCTGATGCTCCAGCGGGGCAGTACCCACAACAGAGCGTCCAGCAGCAGCGGCAACAGCAGCAGGCCTGGCCGCTGGCTGACAAAGCGGTAGCCGGTTGAAATACTGTCAATGATTCCCACGGAAACGTCCCGATATTGGCTGGCAAACCCATCTCAAATGCAGCCCTGAAATGGCGCTTTTGCGGCAGAATCTACCTTACTTATTTTACCACATATGCCTGCAATCCACGAACGACAGCGGCCCACTGACCGCACCACTTCACACCCCAAACCGCCCCGTAAACGGATTAGACGGGAATGGTAGACCGGTCTACAATGGATTAACTGGCGATCCGCTTGACTGGGGTATGGACCCTGCCAATGGCCGCGAACACGCTTGGTTTTTCCTCGTGTTCGCGAACCGTAATCTTGGGGTTGCCCCCTCTCCCGCGTGGATCAGCTGAATCACAGTTCGAACTGTTCAACGACCCAAGGAGTAAGCATGGCCTCATTTTCCATCGAGGGCGGCCACCCCATCGAGGGGACCGTCAGCGTCAGCGGCAACAAGAACGCCGCCTTTCCCCTCATCGCCGCATCCCTGCTCACCGACGAGACAGTCACCCTGGAGAATGTCCCGCAAATCGACGATGTTGACGCCATACTGGCAATTCTGGAGGGGCTGGGCGTATACGTGCGCAAAGAGGGCAGCCAGCTGACGCTGCGCGCCGACAAGCTGCACAGCCACGCGCCTGACGCCCGTCTGTTCAGCCGCATCCGCGGCGGGCTGAACCTGATGGGGCCGCTCCTGGCCCGGCGCGGCGCATTCCAGGTCGGAGGCGCAGCCGGCGGCGATGATATCGGCCGCCGCCGTATCGACACCCACCTCTTAGTCTTCGACCAGCTGGGCGCCGCCGTCGTCCACCCCAACAGCGGCCGCTTCGAGCTCAAAGCGCCCGGCAGACTCCAAGCCGCCGATATCCTGCTCGACGAGGCATCCGTGACCGCCACCCAGAACGCGGTCATGGCCGCCTCCCTGGCCCAGGGCACGACCATCCTGCGCAACACCGCCAGCGAACCGCACGTCCAGGAACTGTGCCGCCTGCTGGTCGCCATGGGCTGCCCCATCGAAGGAATCGGCAGCAACACGCTGCACGTCCACGGCCAAGAGCGGCTCAACGGCGCCAGCGCCACCGTCGGCCCGGACTACATGGAGGTCGGCAGCTTCATCGGTCTGGGCGCCATCACCCGCGGGCAGTTGCGGATTGCCAACGTGGACCCCGATCATCTGCGTATGCTGGAAATGGTCTTCTGCCAGCGGCTCGGCGTGCGCATGCACCTGCAGGAGGACCCCCAGGCCGCGCGCACCGGCTACACGCTCGTCCTCCCCGACGAACAGGCCTTACGCGTTCAGCCCGACTTCGGCGGCGCCATCCCCAAAATCGACGACGCGCCCTGGCCCGCCTTCCCCCCGGACGTGATGAGCATGGCCGTTGTCGTCGCCAGCCAAGCCCAGGGCACCGTCCTCATCCACGAGAAAATGTTCGAAAGCCGTCTCTACTTCGTCGACAAACTGGTCGCCATGGGCGCGCAGATCATCGTTTGCGACCCCCACCGCGTTGTCGTCGTCGGCCCCTCCCGGCTCGTCGGCCAGCAGGTCAGCAGCCCCGACATCCGCGCCGGCATGGCGCTCGTCCTCGCCGCGCTCAGCGCCGAGGGACGCACAATCATAGGCAATATCGAACAGATCGATCGGGGATATCAGAGTGTGGATCAAAAGCTACGCGCCGTCGGCGCCCACATAGAACGCCTGGAAGCGTAAACTCTGCTGCCAAGTTACAGCGGCCAGCTAACCACTGACCACTAGGGCCTTATGCTAGTTGGGAAAGGCCAGTTTTCTGATTTGAAGGTAGTCATATTCGCCCAACAGGCGGTTGATGTAAATGCAGAAGGTATGTGCAGTTGTCTATGGGTATATATAGTCGTTGATGACGTGTTCAAGGAAGTAGAAAAACATGTGAGTCGACCGGGGCCAGCGCCGGTCTGTTGCTTAACTGCTTGAACAGCCCGATGTAGTCTGTCGGCAACCCAGCTATAGCATGTTCGCAGGTCCTGTCATGCTCGATGGGCGCGATCTGCTTGTCCGATTTTGGCTTCTGCATGCGGGGTTGCACTCTACCAAGCGACAAATGGCGCCAAACGGGCGCACAAAGACATCTGATCCGTAGCTGCTCCGCCACGGGCTGGGCGATTCACTTCATCAGAAACCTGACCTCGCGGCCCAGTTTTCTTAGGGGCAAGCTTAGTCCAGGACAAGACCGTGGCCGTCCATGCTGACCAAAACTCAAATTGAGGCGCGCCTGGACTGAATCTGACTGTATCGAGGGGTTGTTCCTGCAAGGAGGACGAAAAAAATGTTGAGATGGAGCGACACTACAGCCCGTCTGGACGCAGTGGATGCTGCCATCGCAGTCCTGGGAATCGGCCGAAATCGGAGTCGGTCGAAACCATGGTGCAGCCGTTTTCGACTGCAATCGCCGCGTGCTGCGCGTCAGCGACCAGCTTCCCGGTAGCTCCGGACTCACGGCACAACCGTTCGAATATGTCTAGGTGATCGGGGCCTGGACCGACGATGCGCGCGGTCGGGCGTTCCACGAGCGAGGAGATGAATGCGAAGGACTGGTCGAGAGTGGATGGGGGGTCGAAGACTCGCGGATTAGTTACGATGCGAACGAAGCCGGCCAGAACGAGGACGGAGAGGGCGAAGGGTTCCGGTCCTGTCGCCAGACGAGTGACCCACGTTGCATACTCGGGGTGTTCGGGAACGGAGTCCTCAATGTGGGCATATATCAGAACATTTACGTCGGGAAGCAGCATCCCGAGTCACCGACTGCCTTGCCCGAACCGGGCTTCGTCATCCTGTGCGTCGAGCGCCCTCGGTCGGTCGAGATCGATTCCCGGGCGGGGGTGTGCGCCCCGCACGGTCACCAGCCGGAAGGGAGGCGACTCCGCCGGTTCGCGACGCGTCAGAGCGTCATTCAACGTTTTGGCGATAAAGGCACTGACGCTGATGCCGCGGGCTTCGGCTGCGCGACGCACCTGCTTTGCAAGTTGGTCGTCAAGGGAGATAGTGGTTCTCATGATGCATTAGCATAACATTTCTTCATCAATGCATCAATACTGCCAGGACCAGGGCAATTGCATCCAATTGGGACAAAACCTCGTGAGCCTGCCTGAATCAGGTAGGGGCGCCCCTTGTGGGCGCCCTTCTCAAGGCAAAACGCCGGGAACTGTGCAAATCATAGTGCGCAGTCGCAAATTCTAAAGGTCTTTGGCGACTGGAGGCCGGTTTCTTGGCCGATAAATGAAGACAATTGGTAGGGGCACCCCTTGTGGGTGCCCTTCGTGGCCTATTTGGGCATCCGAGTTTAGATGCGATTGCCCTGACTGCCAGGGCGGAGGGATGCAGTCCACATTTGGGGTGGGGATAATCGGGCGGGAAATTCATGCCAGCGGAGGCTGAAATTGTTTACCTGCTTTGGGAGAGGCACAAGGCAGGCACCTACCGCGGCGTTTGGGGTGACGGTGAAGTCGGCGCGCGCGGGGGTACGTGGGCAGTCACAAGGCCTGCCCCTACCGTGGCGGCCGCTGATTTGGGGGCAGCGCGATGGGCCGCGGGAAATCATGGCTGTATCGACCCTACACTCGGCGCGGGGAGTAACTGCTGGGAGGCGTTGCCGGGGAAGCCCCCCGCATAGGGGAAGGCCTAAGGGCCCACTAACCACTAACCACCGGCCCCCGCAGTTCCTTCCTCCGCCCGCCGCAGGGCCAGCTTGCGCCGCAATTCATCATGCGCCGCCCGGTCCAGAGGATAGCGCGCCGCCGCGAACATCGACAGGACCAGCAAAACGGCCGGCACCGCGCCCATGAAGATGCGCAAAGCCAGCACAGCCGCCTCCGGCTGCGTTGCCGCCGCGCCTTCAATGAAGCCGGTAGCCCTCAGAACCTGCGGCACGACGAACCCAACCGCGAACGCAGTAGCGATTTTGCGGAACGTGACCAGATAAGCCGAGTAAACGCCCTCGCGGCGTTGACCGCTGTGCCATTCGTCCTCTTCGATGATGTCCGCCACGATCGCCCAGGGGGTGGCGTTGGCCGCGCCATACCCGATTCCGGCAACAGCCGCCGCGATCAGCACCAGCGGCGCATTCCCCGGCGGCAGCAGGCTGATAATCGCCATCACCGCCGCCCAGAAGACCATCATGCGTATATACGTGCGGCTCTTGCCGTACCGCTGCATCAGCCGCACCGTCAGCGGCATCGAAAGGAACGCGACGCCCAGCACAGCCGCCAGCACCAAACTGTCGAAAGGCGGCTTCAGCTGCATGTAGTAGATGAGGAACCACACGAACACGGAGGTGATGATGTCGACCGCGCTGAACGCCAGCACGTAAATCGCGGCCCCGATGCGGAACGGCCGGTTGGCAAACACCTCTTTGGTGATCTGAATGAAGTTAAGCCTGCCCTCCTCCTTCGGCAGTTCCCGCTCCGGCTCGCGTATGAAGGCCACCACCAGCAGAGGCGACCCCGCGATGATCAGCCCCCACAGCGCGCCCGCCACCGCGTAGCCGTTGCGCAGCGCATCCGGTCCATCGAACCAGCCCGCGAAGAGTCCCTCCGCCAGCAGCTTGAACAACCCGGCCGTCAGCAGGGCAACAAAGATCGAGTTACCCATGCGCCAACCGGCCAGGCTGGCCCGTTCGTCATAGTCTTCGGTCAGTTCCGCGGTCAGGGCTGCGTAGGGCGCATTGACGATCGTAAACGCCGTGTCATAGAGGATGAAGACGACCGCGTAATAGAGGGCGGCAGCCACATTCCCCTCGAACGGGGGCGGGCTGAACATGAGGAAGAAGCCCAAGCCGAAGGGCAGCGCGCCCAGCAGCATGAACGGCCGCCGCCGCCCCCAACGGCTGCGAAAGCGGTCGCTGAGGATGCCGATCAGCGGGTCGTTGACGCCGTCCCAGAAGCGGCCGATGATGAAGGCAACACCGGCCAGGCCCACGTCCACCCCCACGACGCTGACCGTGAAGTAGAGCCAGAACAGGGTACGCGCCGTCGAAGCCGACGCCGCGCCCCAATCACCCAGCCCATAAATTGCCTTGGTCAGCGTGGGCAGCCGCTGCCGTGCAACGCCTGTCGTAATCGCCCCGCCTCCCTATCTCGGTCTCTGATCAAATACCAGCCAAACTAAACCCTGGTTTCCATGCAAAGTGAAGCTATAGTTCTGGCTGTCTCGCTCACCGTTGCCGTCTTGGACCCAGATGGTGTACGACCCAGCAACGTTTCCACCCGGCAACTGGCTGGCAGAAACACCCTTGTCGTAATTGTATACTCGGCCTTTGGGCCCCTCTATGATATTCGTCCCGCCGCGCGTGTTGTGATCAAACCCATGTACCTGGACCCCGTCCTTCTGCACTTCAACAAAGTAACCGCCGTGCACCTGGACCTCATCGTTGCGCCCACCATGTACAAAGCCGATGAGAAGCTTCAATTCCCCTCCGCCATTGTCTGCAGGATCAGTATCCCGCAGCCAGAACTTGCAGCCATCGCCGCCAATGCCGGCGCAGTGGTCTACATTGACAGGAGCGGGCACTGGCGTAGGCGCCTGTGTGGGCACCGGCGTAGCAGTTGGCGGCACCGGCGTGGCCGGGATGTTCGCAGCCAGCGTGATCAGATTCGCGTTCTCCACATTTACCAGAGAAGAGAAAATCCAACCCGTCTGGCCGCCAACGCAGCAGAACTGATACCACGTGTTCTCCACATTTCTGCCGCTGATATCGAACTGCGCACCCCTGGCGACGGTGCCAATGATGCCGAACGCGGTGCTCGGTCCCGTGCGCACGTTGACGTTAGCCGCGGTCAGGTCCGGCTTGACCGTAAAGCGGGCCACCGTTGGCACGGGCGTATCGGTGGGTGCAGGCGGATCGGTTGCCTGCGGAGCCGGTGCCTGTGTAGCCGCCGGCGCGACCTGCTGAGCAGTGCCGCCGCCAGACTCCTGCGCGGCCGCCGCGCCCACCGGCGTCGACGTAAACGTGGGGACTACCGCCGCCATCGGGCGCGTCGGCGTCGGCGTTACGTCCGGCCCCGACAACAGACCGCAGCCGGCCAGAAACAGCGCGCCGGCACACAGCGCCAGCGCACGAAAGATCGATCTCTTCACGCTGGTATGGCGAATAGATCGCGTAAATGTTGATTTCTTACGCATCGGCACAAAACTCTCCTTACATAACGAACGCTCCGCCATCTCACGAGAATAGCGGACAGGTTTGGCACTATCTATCTATCATATCAGGCGCGGCAAATCGGCGAAAGTCGCGTTTTTGGCTTCCAAGAGATCAGCGCAGTGCCGGCAAGGGATCCGACGGTTTACTGCTTTGGGACAATGTCTCGTGTTCAGTGTCTATCCTCAGATTGGGGGCTGCACCATCCTTCAAGTTGCAGATCTTAGCGTCTTTGACCAAAATACTGCCTGAAGCTGACCCTCTTCCCGAAACTCGCTCTAAGTGCACCTGCGTTTGAAGTCCAGGCGAAAGTCCTATGAATACACCCATTACACCCGGTGAGATTCTCTTGCAGGAATACCTCAATCCAATGGGGATTTCGCAGAAGGCCATGCCTCGCACCATTGGTGTCTCCCCGCGCGTGATTAACGAAATCGTACAAGGCAAGCGTTCGATTACGCCCGCTATGTCGATTCGTTTTGCCGCCTTCTTCGGTCAGTCGGATGAATTCTGGCACGGACTCCAAATCGAATGCGATTCTCGCAAACTGGCTAGGGAAAACTGTAGCAAGCAGGAGCCATCACTGGTTACCAAGTCTGGTTGACATTCATGTCAACCAGACGACCGTATAGACCAAGTGTGGTCGACCAGGTTTTCCCTATCGAGCGAAATTACACCGCCCCCTACCCCCTCGGCGCACGAAAACCATTCGCTTCCGCCTCATCCCTGGTGCAGAACCAGAGGTCGCCCTCCCCCGCCCTCATATTCACCCGCCCGTACGAGGATGACTCCCCCTCCACATGATAGATCTTCGTACTGCTTCTCGTGTTCACGTTGCCCTTGATGCTGCATGACGGATCGGGCTGGCTGACGCAACCCTGCGGGCAACCCGCGCCAACCATCTGCGTAGGAACGAGCGTGGGCCTCGCCTCGATTTCACACGCCGACCACAGTCCCACCCCGGCCAGCAAGGCCTGCTCGGCCGCCGCCCGCGAAATATCCGCGTACTTCCCCGGATTGCCATAATCGTTGTAAACGGCCAGCCCCTCTTCCAGCAGCCGGACATTCCACAACCGTTCACCCTCGTCAGCGCTGGTCCACACATAGGCCAGCAGGCGCCCGTACCTGTCCCGCCCCTTCTCCTCGATCCGCACGCGCTGCCCCATCAACGTCTTCGTGAAATCGGATGCCTGCGCGCCGAAACACTCCTCCGGCCGGCTCGGATGTACCGTCTCCGGCGTATCCACGTCCAGCAGCCGGATCGTCTCCTCCTCCCCGTCGTCGAACCGTACCGTCAGCGTATCGCCGTCCGCCACACGCACCACCACGCCCCATGCGCCCTCCGCCGGCGCGCGCTCCGAGTCCGTAACCTCCGCCGGCGTAGCTGAAGCCGCACGCGAACCCGTCTCTTCCGACTCAGGTCTCTCCGTCGGCGTAGGCGCAGCCGCGCGTGTGCTCGTCGGCCCCG
>Ga0209754_1001182_pt1 | contig 28017 bp, 25 predicted proteins | sample MesohylBB_FD_187295 | JGI IMG/M metagenome (GOLD analysis project Ga0209754, IMG submission 187295) | Host-associated microbial community of the marine sponge Aplysina aerophoba from Gulf of Piran - sponge mesohyl, lysed by bead beating... | ecosystem: Host-associated > Porifera > Sponge >... | reverse complement strand
GAGGCGCAGACCACCGAGCTCGACTACCGAAACCCCTACACGCTGCTCGTCGCCGTGGTGCTGTCGGCGCAGGCGACCGACAAGGGCGTCAACAAGGCGACCAAGGCGCTCTTCGCAGAGGTCGAGACCCCGGCGGAGATGCTCGCCCTCGGCGAGGCACGCCTCAAGGAGCACATCAAGACCATCGGCCTTTACAACACGAAGGCCAAGAACGTGATCGCGCTAAGTCAGGCGCTGATCGAGAACCACGGCGGCGCGGTGCCGCGCGACCGGGCGGCGCTCGAGGCGCTCCCCGGTGTCGGCCGCAAGACCGCGAACGTGGTGCTCAACACGGTCTTCGGCGAGCCCACCATCGCGGTCGACACCCACATCTTTCGGCTCGCGAACCGCAGCGGCCTCGCTCCCGGAAAGACCCCCCGTGCGGTGGAAGACGGCCTTAACCGCGTCGTGCCCGCACGCTTCAAGCAGCACGCGCATCACTGGTTGATCCTGCACGGGCGCTACGTCTGCAAGGCGAGGACGCCGGACTGCCCGGCCTGTGTCGTTCGCGACCTCTGCCGCTACAAGGGCAAGACTACTTAATCCGCCCCTTAGTCGGCGCGCAGCTTGCTGGACGCAGCCACGGACGGGAGTTCGAGCGGGCTCGCGCTCGGCCGCCCGCCGCCGGCGTCCGAGCCCTCCATGGCCTCCGCCTGTTCCTCGACAGCTTGCGGCATCGCCACCGGCTGCAGGTCGGCTTCGCGATCCGCCGGATCGTACTGGGCTTTCCCTTCGATGCGCCCGCCCCGCTCGATCTCCAATTGGCCGTAGCGGACGGTGCCGTTGACGCGGCCGGACGCCCTGATGAAGAGCCTCTTCTTGACCTTGAGATCGCCCTCGAACGAGCCTGCGATGTCGGCGCTGTCCACCGTCACGGTGCCATTGAACACACCGCCCTTGACGATCTCGAGCAGGCGGCCGTCGGGCATCGTGGCTTCGACGGTGCCCTCGACAGTCAGGCGCTCGCAATCGAGCACCGTGCCGCCGCTGATGGTCGTCTCCCGGCCGACGGTGAGCCGCTTGGGGTCGCTCTCCACGCGCCCCGGCGCATCCGCCGGCACGGGGTCGGGCGCGCCGCGCGGCACATCCGGGTGGAATACGACGGTCTTGTTGGGCACGTTCCGTCCCGTTCCTTCGACGATGACGGAGGGCGCGCGACGCTCGTCGCTGCCTTCCGGACCCCGACCGTCTTCTTCCTGATCTCCGCCCTTGCGTCGGAACATCCCTTCCTCCGCTCTTCGATTGCGGCACTGCTTCCGGCCCGCCCCGCTCTGCTGGTGCGCCGTCTCCGCCGGCCGTGGCAACCGCTTGGGTAGGCGCGGCGGGCGATGCTGGCTGGTTCGGAGCCGCACCCCGACACTAGAGCGAGACCCCGGCTCGCGCAATTGGTTTAGGCTCGCTCTCTCGCTGGATTGGCGGGACACCTCGTGCCACGATGACCCGCCCCAAGGCGGCAATTTGCGCCATATGTGGGCGCAAGCGCGGCATGATCGGCCCTCACGATGAAAGACAACGGCATGGCGGCTGAGCGCCAGCGGCCGGGCGCCGCCCAACCCGGTGAGCGCATCGCCAAGCGCATCGCCCGGGCCGGGCTCTGCTCGCGCCGCGACGCCGAGCGGCTGATCGCCGCCGGCCGGGTCGCTCTCGGCGGTACGATCGTGCGGAATCCGGCGACCAACGTCGTCGACGCCAGCCTCATCACCGTGGATGGCGCGCCCTTGCCGGCGCCGGTGCCGGCCCGGCTCTGGCGCTATCACAAGCCGCCCGGCCTCATCACCAGCCACCGCGACCCCCAAGGCCGCCCGACCGTGTTCGAGAAGGTGACCACGCAGCTCGGCTATGTCGTCTCCGTCGGGCGGCTCGATTTCAACTCCGAGGGTCTGCTGCTCTTGACCAACGACGGCGCGCTGGCCCGTGAGCTGGAGCATCCGTCGCGGGGCTGGCGGCGGCGCTATCGCGTGCGCGTGCGCGGCATCCCCGAGGAGAGAGCGCTCGCCGCCCTCGGGCAGGGAATCACGGTAGAGGGCGTCCGCTACGGGCCGATCGAGGCGCACCTCGACCGCCAGAACCGGCAGAATGCCTGGCTCACCCTCGCGCTCGCCGAGGGCCGTTACCGCGAGATCCGCATCGTGCTCGCGCATCTCGGCCTGTCCGTGAACCGCCTCATCCGCACGGCCTACGGGCCCTTCCAACTGGGCGGGCTTGCGCGGGGCGAGATCGCCGAAATCCCGCCGCGCGTGCTTCGCGAGCAGCTTGGCAGCAAGCGGGGCTCGGTGCGTGCGGATCGTCGGCGGTAGCCTGCGCGGCCGCAGGCTGCGGGCTCCGGCCGGCGTGCGTGTGCGCCCGACCGGAGAGCGGGTGCGCGAGGCACTGTTCGACATCCTGCTCCACGGCGGGATGGCGAGACCCCTCCAAGGCGCTCACGTGGTCGATCTGTTCGCAGGCACCGGCGCGCTCGGGCTGGAGGCGCTCTCCCGCGGCGCCGCGTCGCTCACCGCCGTCGAAAGCGAAGCCGACGTGCGGGGCGTGCTGCGCGCCAACATCGAGGCCCTGGGCTGCGGCGCGCGAGCCACCGTCGTCGCCCGCGACGCGACCCGCCTGCCGCCGGCGGCCGAGGCTTGCGACCTGGCCCTGCTCGACCCCCCTTACCGCTCCGGCCTCGCGGCGCCGGCGTTGGGCGCACTGGTGGAAGGCAGCTGGCTCCATGCCGAGGCGACCGTCGTGGTGGAGCACGGGGCGGACGACCCCTTTGAGCCGCCGTCGTCGCTCACGGTGCAAGACCAGCGCCGCTACGGCAGAAGCGCGCTCACCTTCCTCTCACCGGCCTCGGAGCAGGCTTAGAGCGCGTCCGTCTGTGACGGACTCGCGACAGGCCGCGACCGCGGCCCGCCGCAAATGCGGCGCGCCCGCGCAGGCGCCGGCCACAGGCCGGCTGCCGTGAGCGACAAAGAATCAGAGCGTTTCCGCGTAAGGCGGAACCGCTCTAATCTTCAGCCGTCGCGCCGCCGCCGTAGCCGATCGGCCGCACCGCGTCGGCGATCTCGCCCAGGATCGCCGGGTCGTCGATGGTCGCCGGGGTCCTGAACTCTTCGCCGTCGGCGATCTTCGCCATGGTGCCGCGCAGGATCTTGCCCGAACGGGTTTTGGGCAGCCGCTCCACCACCACCGCCTGCTTGAAGGCGGCGACCGGGCCGATGCTCTCGCGCACCATGCGCACGAGCTCGACCACGATCTCGTCCGACGGCCGGTTGACGCCCGCCTTGAGCACCACGAAGCCCAACGGCAGCTGACCCTTCAGCGTGTCGGCGACGCCGACCACGGCGCATTCCGCCACGTCCTGGTGCGCTGCCAGCACCTCCTCCATGGCGCCGGTGGACAGCCGGTGGCCCGCGACATTGATGATGTCGTCGGTGCGGCTCATGATCCAGAGATAGCCGTCCTCGTCCAGGACGCCCGCGTCGCCGGTCAGGTAGTAGCCGGGGAAGCGCGTGAAGTAGGCCTCCTCGAAGCGCTTGTCGTTGTTCCAGAGCGTCGGCGTGAAGCCGGGCGGCAGCGGAAGCTTGACCACGATCGCACCGATACCGCCCGCTGGCACCTGTTCGCCCCCCTCGTCAACCACCTCGATGCGATAGCCCGGCACCGCCTTGGTCGGCGAGCCGGGCTTCACCGGCAAGGCGCCGAGGCCTGCGCAGTTGGCCCCCATGGGCCAGCCGGATTCGGTCTGCCACCAGTGGTCGTAGACGGGTCGCTCAAGATGCCCCTCGGCCCAGGCGAGGGTGTCGGGGTCGGTCCGCTCACCGGCAAGATAGAGCGTGTCGAAACAGGAGATGTCGTAGTCCGCGAGGAGGGTCGCATCGGGGTCGTCGCGCTTGATCGCGCGGAACGCCGTCGGCGCCGTGAACATGGCGCTCACGCCGTGCTGCGAGATCACCCGCCAGTAGGCGCCGGCATCCGGTGTGCCGACCGGTTTGCCCTCGTAGAGGATCGACGGGCAGCCATAGATCAGCGGCGCGTAGACGATATAGGAGTGGCCGACCACCCAGCCGATATCCGACGCCGCCCACCACACCTGGCCGGGCTCGCGGTTGTAGACGCCGCTCATGGTCCAATTGAGCGCCACCAGGTGGCCGCCGTTGTCGCGAACGATGCCCTTGGGATCGCCCGTGGTGCCGGAGGTGTAGAGGATGTAGAGCGGATCGGTGGCGGCGACCGGCACGCAATCCGCCGGCTCCGCCGCGGCCATCGCGTCGGCCCAGGTCTCGTCGCGCCCCGCCGTGAGCGGCGCCTCCAGCTCGGGCCGTTGCAGCACGATGCAGCGCGCCGGCTTGTGGCTGGCGAGCTCGATCGCGGCGTCGAGCAGGGGCTTGTAGGCGATGACGCGCTCCCCCTCGATGCCGCAGGAGCCGCAGACCACGACCTTGGGCTTGGCGTCGTCTATCCTGGTTGCGAGCTCGTTCGCCGCGAAACCGCCGAACACCACGGAATGGACCGCGCCGATGCGGGCGCAGGCTAGCATGGCGACGGCGGCCTCCGGGACCATCGGCATGTAGAGCACCACGCGGTCGCCCCGGCCGACGCCCCCGGCCGCGAGCGCGCCGGCGAAGCGCGCGGTGAGAGCCTGCAGCTCGGCATAAGTGAAGCTCTTCACGGTGCCGGTGACGGGGCTGTCGTAGATCAGCGCCGTCTGCGCGCCGCGGCCGGCGGCCACGTGGCGGTCCAGCGCGTTGTGGCAGGTATTGACCTCGGCGCCCACGAACCAGCGGTTGAAGGGCGGCCGCGAATCGTCGAGCACGCGGTCCCACCGCTTCACCCAGTCGATGCCCTCAGCCGCTTCGGCCCAGAAGGCCTCGGGCTCGGCAAGCGAGCGTGCATAGATCTCGTCGTAGCGGCTGGTCATGGAGCGGATCCCGGGTCGGTGGCGGCGCCAGCGATATTGGCGCGCGCTCACGGGCCGGGCAAGCGCCCGCGCAGTTAGTCCGACGGATACAACCTTCAGACGCTGTCGGCGGGCTGAACGAAGCGGTCGATGATTTTCTTGGCGCCGGCCTTGTCGAAGGCGATCTCCAGCTTGTCGCCGTCCACCGTCAGAATTCGCCCATAGCCGAACTTCTGGTGAAAGACGCGATCGCCGGCCTTATAGCCCGCCGGCCCCGCCCCGCCGCTGGCCGGTATGGGCGTTGCGTCGATGACCGATGGCGTCCGCCGGCTGCGGAAGGCCGCGTGCTCGGACATCAGGCGCCGCGTGGGGCCGGCCCCGCCGTGGCCGCGGTAGAGCCCGCCGGGCGCCATTTGCGTGCCCGTGCCTTCGGCGGGCATCACATGGTCCGACGCGAGCTCGTCGACGAAGCGCGAAGGGATCGCGCTCACCCACTGTCCGTGCCGGTGCCGGTTCGCCGCGAAGAGCACGTGGGCGCGGCGGCGCGCGCGCGTGAGCCCGACGTAAGCCAGGCGGCGTTCCTCCTCCAGGCCGGCGTGGCCGGACTCGTCTAGTGCGAGCTGGTGCGGGAAGAGCCCTTCCTCCCACCCGGGCAGGAACACGGTGCCGAACTCCAGGCCCTTGGCGCCGTGGAGCGTCATGATGTTGACCATCTCCTCGCCCGCCTCGCCTTCGCGGTCCATGACCAGGCTCACATGGTCGAGGAAGGCCGCGAGGTCCTCGAATTCGGAGAGCGCGCCGACCAGCTCCTTTAGGTTTTCGAGCCGGCCGGAGGCAGCGGGCGAGCGGTCCTTCTGCCACATCTCGGTGTAGCCGGACTCGTCGAGCATCCTGCCTACGACCTCGGCGTGCGGCGTCTCGGCGAGGGCTGCACGCCAGCCGCGAAGCTGGCCGATCAGCCCGGCCAGCGCGGTACGGGCGCGCGGCTTCAGCTCATCGGTCTCGATCAAACGCTCCGTCGCCCGATATAACGAGACGCCGTCCGCGCGCGCGAACTCGTGGACCGGGCGGAGCGAGGCCTCGCCAAGTCCACGCTTGGGAAGGTTCACGATTCGCTCGAAGGCGAGGTCGTCGTCCGGGCGCACCACGGCGCGGATGTAGGCCACGGCGTCTCGGATTTCCTGACGCTCGTAGAAGCGCAGGCCCCCGATCACGCGGTAGGGCAGGCCGATGGAAAGGAAGCGTTCCTCGAAGGCGCGGGTCTGGAAGCCGGCGCGGACCAGGATTGCGATGTCGTCGAGGCTCTCGCCTCCGCGCTGCAACGCCTCGATGGCCTCGCCGACCACGCGGGCCTCCTCGTCGCCGTCCCAATTCTCGGTGATGCGGATCTTCTCGCCGTCCTCGCCCTCGGTCCAGAGCGTCTTGCCGAGCCGGCCCGCGTTGTGGGCGATCAGGCCCGAGGCGGCGGCGAGGATGTGCCCGGTGGAGCGGTAGTTGCGCTCCAGCCTGACTACCTGCGCGCCGGGGAAATCCTGCTCGAAGCGGAGGATGTTGCCGACCTCGGCGCCGCGCCAGCCGTAGATCGACTGATCGTCGTCGCCGACGCAACAGATGCTGTGATGGGCCTGCGCCAGCAGCCGCAGCCAGAGATACTGCGCGACGTTGGTGTCCTGGTACTCGTCCACCAGCAGATAACGGAAGCGCTGCTGGTAGTCGGCCAGCACGTCCTTGTGGCCCGTGAAGAGGGTCAGGTTGTGCAGCAGCAGGTCGCCGAAATCGACCGCGTTCACGGTCCGCAGCCGCTCCTGGTAGGCCGCATAGAGCGTCGGTGCGCGCCCGTTGGCGTAGTCGGCGCCCTCGGCGCCCGCCACCTTGTCGACCGTGAGCCCCCGGTCCTTCCAGCGCTGGATGATGATCGAGAGGGTGCGCGCCGGCCAGCGCTTCTCGTCAATGTTCGAGGCCTGGATGAGCTGCCGGAGCAGGCGGATCTGGTCGTCGGTATCGAGGATGGTGAAGTCGGGCTTGAGCCTGGCGAGCTCGGCATGGCGGCGCAGGATGCGGGCCGCGATGGCGTGGAAGGTGCCGAGCCAGAGGCCGGCGGCGGAGCGGCCGATCAGGCGCTCCACCCGGCCGATCATCTCGCGCGCTGCCTTGTTGGTAAACGTGACTGCGAGCACCTGCCCCGGCCGGGCGCGGCCGGTGGCGAGGATGTGGGCGAGCCGCGTGGTCAGCACCCGGGTCTTGCCGGTGCCGGCGCCGGCGAGCACCAGCAGCGGGCCGTCGACCGCTTCCGCCGCCTGGCGCTGCTCCGGGTTCAGGTCGTCGAGGTAGGTCGACGCAGGCGCCGGCGGACCAGACGGCGGCGTATCAGGAGCGGCGGGCAAGTCGGGCGCGGGATCGAATGGTTCGCTCATGGACCACGGTACGAAACGAGTCGTTCACTATAGCACGGGGCCGCCCGCCGCTCCGCCGGGCGGAGGGTATTCAACCAGCCTCCGGTTCCACCGTCTTGTCGCTGCGCATGCCGAGGCTGTAACGCTCGGCCGTGATCCCGTCGAGGAAGTGGAAGGGCCGGTGCTTGCTGCCGCCGAAGCCGGGCGCACGCATCAGGATTCCATCGCCCGGTCCCGCGTCGAGCACGCGAGCGCCGGCGCCGCTGCGGTCGGCGCAGAGGCCGAAGCGTCCGTCTCCGCTCATCTGAACGATCACCACCAGGCCGACATAGCGCACGTGGTCCCGATGCGGCGTGATGCCGCGCGCACCGGGCGGGTAGCGCTGCAGCACCAGGTCGTTCAGCGGCAGCGTCTCCAGCGGCGGTTCGGTCATGGTGCCGAGCGCGGCGGCGATGAGCCGCTCGACGGCCCGGGTCAGTTGCCAGAGCCGATGCGCCTGCGGGATCGAGAGGCAAATATCGAAGTCCTGATAGACCGCGCGCTCGCTTTCGCCGATGACCGGCTTGGCGGAGCGGAAGGCGAGGTCCGCGCCCGCATCGGTGAACTTCTGGCATTGCGACGGCGCGAGCAGCGGCACCACGGCGGCGTCTTCGCGTGCGACCTGCTCGAGAGCTGCGGCCATCGCCTCGGGGCCGGCGCGCAGACCATGACTGCCCTTCGAAGCGCCCACGGCTAGCCCCGATTTCTATTCGCTCTCATCAGGCGGCGCCCAGTGGCGGAGACTCGCCGATTCGATGGTGCCGTCCGGCATCACGGTGCCGTCGAGATTGGCCTGTCCGAAGAAGGCGTCCGCCACCTCGGCCCCGCGAAAGTCGGCGCGAATCAGGTTGGCCTCGCGAAAGTTCGCCTCGCGCAGGTTGGCGCCGCCCAGGTCGGCCGTGGCGAGCCGCGCGCGCTTGAAACTCGCGCCGGAAAAATTCGCCTCGCGCAGGTTGGCGCCGATCAATACCGCTTCCTCCAGCTTGGCGAGGCGTCCATCGGCGCGGCCGAGATTGGCATCCTCCAGGTCGGCGAGACGAAGGTCGGCGCAGTAGAGTTCGGCGCTGCTGAAGTCGGCACCCTGGCACTTCGCGCCCGCGAGCTCGGCCTGCGCCAGATTGCACTCGGAGAGCATGGCGCGGCCGAGGTCGGCCACCTTGAGATCGGCGCTCCAGAGATCGGCGCCCGCGAGCCGTGCGCCGCGCAGGGTTGCGCCCCTGAAGGTCGCGAGCCGAAGGTTCGTCCCGGTGAGGTCGGCGTCGGTGAGGTCCGCGCCCCACAGGTCGACCTCGCGGAGGATGCTGCCGGCAAAGCTCGCCCCGCGCAGATCGGCCTGGCGGAAGTGAAAGCCCTGCAGGTCGAAGCGCGTGAGGTCGGCACCGGCGAGCTTGCCGGCCCGAATCTGGTCGCCGTTCGGCCGCCAGCCCGTCATCCGTCGCTGCCCGCCGTCTCGATGCGGACGGGCGTTCCCACTTGAAGCCCCAGCACGCGGTCTGCCCGGCCCCGGTTGACCGCGATCTCGGCCAAGCCGTTCGCGTTCTCGTACCAGAAGGCCGCGCCCGGCTCCGCGTCGGAGAACGTGCGCAGCCGCGCGAAGCACCGGGCGCCTGCAACAATCGTCGCGTCGGTCGGCAGGCGATCCGCGCGCAGCCCCGTCATCGCATTGCCGTAGGGGTCGATATAGACGATCGCGGCGCGGTCGGCCGGCCAGTCGGCGCCGACCGTCGCGGCGCCGTCGAGCGGCGTGCCCGGCACATCCTCGCCGCGGGCGATCCGCGCCGCCACCGGCGCGAAGAGATCGCGGCCGTGGAAAGAGGCGGAGAGGGCTGCCGGCCGCCAGTCGATGGCAAACCAGCGCGCATCGTCTGCACGGCGTGCGGCGATGGCGAGCAGCCCGTTGTCGGGGCCCACGTACCAGCGCTCGTCGGCGCTGAGCGCGACCGGCGCGCGGTCGCTGCCGACGCCCGGATCGACCACGCAGACGAAGACCGCGCCCGGCGGAAACGCAGGCGCGCACGCCGCGAGCAGATAGGCCGCAGGCTCCGGATCGCAGGCCGGCAGGTCGACCGCGAGATCGATCACGGGGATGCCCGGTGCCTCGCGTGCGAGCACGGCCTTCATTTGGCCCGTGTAGGGCCCGCCCGGCCCGAAATCGGTGAACAGGACGATCACGCGTCGCCTGCGCCGGGCGCCGGGTCGTCGAGGTTGTCCATGCCCATGTAAGTGTCGAAGGCGCCGTCGACGCCCAGCAGCTGGCCCGAGATGTGGCGGCCGGAGTCGGAGCAGAGGTAGAGCGCGAGGTCCGCGATTTCCTGCTCGGCGATGCCGGTGCGCATGGCGATGTTGCCGAGGATCGCGGCCTCCGTCTCTGCCACCGTGCGGCCTGCAGCCTCGGCCTTGGCACGGACCACGCGTCTGCCCCGCTCGTTGAGGATGTAGCCCGGCAGGATGGCGTTGACGCTGATGTTGGCGGGGCCGAGCTCGATCGCCAGCGTCTTGGTCAGGCCGGTGATTGCGAACTTGGAGGTGGCGTAGGGGAGCCTAAGCGGGAAGCCGAGGCGGCCGGCGGTGGACGAGATATTCACGATAGCGCCGCGGTCGGCCTCGCGCATCAGCGGGACCGCGCGCCGCGCGCAGTAGAACTGGCCGGAGATGTTGACCGCGATCGTACGGTCCCAGTCGGCGGGCTCGATCTGCTCCACCCGCGCAGTCGGGCCGGCGATCCCTGCGTTGTTGACCAGGACGTCGACGCCGCCCATGGCGTCCGCCGCAGCCTCGAACAGCCGGTCGACCTGGGCCGGGTCGCCGACATCGGCCACGACCGCGCCGATCCCGCCGCCCTGCACGTCCTCGACCAGGCCGGGCTGGACGTCGCAGGTGAAGACCGCGGCGCCGTTGGCCGCCAGCGTCTCCGCGATGACGCGCCCGATGCCCGAGCCGCCGGCGGTGACCACCGCACGCCGGCCCTTGCACGATATCTCCATGATTCGCTCCCGCTGCTGAACAGGGCGCCAGAGTAGCGAGCCCGGCGCGGCTTGCCGAGAGCGGCGAAGTCGTACCCGCAAATGCGCTGATGGGCTATTTCGGCTGCAGGGCGCGCTGCATAGAATGCGCGCGATGGAACGATGTGACTTTCTGGTGGTCGGCGCCGGCATGGCGGGAGCCTCGGCGGCCTATTGGCTTGCCGAGCGGGGCCGCGTCGTCGTTCTCGAGCAGGAGGATGCGGCCGGCTATCACTCCACCGGGCGCTCCGCCGCCATGTACATGGAGACCTACGGCGGCCCGCTGACGCGGGGGCTGGCCACCGCAGGCCGGGCCTTCCTGGCCGACCCGCCGTCGGGCTTTGCAGACGCGCCGCTGCTCAGCCCGCACCAGGTGCTCTATATCGGCCGCACCGATCAGCTCGACGCACTGGACCGGTTCTACGAGGAGTGCCGCTCCCTCGTGCCGACCCTGGTGCGCCTCGATGCCGCCGAGACCCTCAGCCAGCCGGTGCCGCTGCGCGAGGACTATGTCGCCGGCGCGGTGCTGGAGCCGGTGTCGGAGGAGATCGACGTGGCCGCCCTGCACCAGGGCTACCTTCGGGGCTTGCGCGCCCGCGGCGGCACGCTGACGACGGAGGCGGAGGTGACTGCGCTCGCGCGCACCGGCGACCTCTGGCACGCGGAGACGCCGGCGGGCGCCTTCGCCGCGCCGGTCGTGGTGAACGCCGCCGGCGCCTGGTGCGATGCCGTCGCCGCGCGCGCCGGTGTCGCGCCGATCGGCCTTCAGCCCAAACGCCGCACGGCCTTCATCTTCGACGGGCCGGCGGACGACAACGTGGGCGATTGGCCGATGATTCACGACATCGGCGATGACTTCTACCTCAAGCCCGACGCCGGCCGGGTTCTGGGCTCGCCCGCCGACGAGACACCCACGGATCCCTGCGATGCCTACGCGGAAGAGCTCGACATCGCCATTGGCGCGGACCGCATCATGCAGGCGACGACGCTGGAGATCCGCCATATCCGCAACAAGTGGGCAGGCCTCAGGAGCTTCGTCGCGGACCGTATGCCGGTGGCGGGCTTCGACGTTGCCGCCGAGGGCTTCTTCTGGCTGGCGGGCCAAGGTGGCGCCGGCATCATGACCGCGCCGGCGCTTGGTGCCATAACGGCGGCGCTTGCCGCAGGCGATCCCCTGCCGGAAGCGGCCGCAGCGCGCGGCATCACCGCCGCGCAGCTCAGCCCCGGCCGCCTACTCTGACGAGGAGACGGGCTCGGCGATCACGCAAATCCCGTCGCCCTGCACGGCGTTGTAAAAGCAGGCCGGGCGGTTGGTGTGGCAGGCGGGGCCGATCTGATCGACCAGGAGCAGCAGGGCGTCGCTGTCGCAGTCGAAGCGCAGCTCGACCAGCCGCTGCGTATGGCCCGAGCTCTCACCCTTGCGCCACAGCTTCTGGCGCGAGCGTGACCAGTAGCAGACGCGGCCCGTCTCCAGCGTCTCCCGTACCGCATCGGCGTTCATCCAGGCGAGCATCAAGACCGCACGGGTCTCGTGCGACTGCGCAATCGCGGGAATGAGGCCCGCATCGTCGAAGCGCAGCCGCTCGATCACCTCTAGGGCCAGGTCGGCGTTGGCCGCCATTTGCCGTCTCCTTGCACGAATGCGCGAAGCTAGTGCTCCGCCCGCGCCGAATCAACGACCCGCCCGCTGAAGACCGATGCCAGCGCGGCGCCGCCATGGCAGAGGGCGAAGAGCGCGAGCGCCGCGACCACGATCGACGGGCCCGACGGCGTATCCCAGGCGAGGGAGCCGTGCAGCCCGCCGGCCACCGCCACCGCCCCGGTCGCGCTCGCGAGCAGCGCCATCTGCTCCGGTGAGCGCGCCAGCCGTCGCGCCGTCGCCGCCGGGATGATCAGCAACGCCACGATCAGGATCAGGCCGATGATCTTCATGGCAACGGCGACCGCCAGCGCGATCAAGAGGGTGAAGGCGATGCGGACGAGGCCGACCCGCACGCCCTCTGCCCGGGCCAGCTCCTCGTGGACTGTGACGGCCAGCAGCGGTCGCCAGATCAGCACCGTCGCCGCCAGCACGGCGCCGCCGCCGCCATAGATCCAGATCAGGTCGTTGCCGCTGACCGCCAGGATATCGCCGAAGAGGAGGCTCATCAGGTCCACCCGCACGTTGTCCAGGAAGCTGATCCCGACGAGGCCGAGGGCGAGGCCGCCGTGCGCTAGGATGCCGAGGAGCGTGTCGGTGGCCAGCCGCCGCTGCTGCTGGAGCAGGAGCAGCAGCAGGGCGAGCGCGATGCACATGAGGATGATGCCGGCGTTGAGGTCGATGCCCAGGCCGACGCCGAGCACGACGCCCAGCAGCGCGCTGTGGGCGACCGAATCGCCGAAATAGGCCATGCGCCGCCACACCATGAAACAGCCGAGCGGCCCCGTGGCGAGCGCGATGCCGATGCCGCCCGCGAGCGCGCGCGCGAAGAAGTCGTCGAACACCGTGCGCTCAGTTTTGCTCGGCGGGCGGCGATCCCGCCTCGGGTGGGTCAGCGTCGACCGGCGAGAGCGCGGCGGGCAGGCCGTGACTGTGGTCGTGGTCGTGGGTGTAGACCGCGAGCCCCGCGGCCGCACCCGGTCCGAAGAGCGAAATGTACTCCGGGTGTCGGCTCACTTCCTCCGGCTCCCCGGCGCAGCAGACGTGCCCGTTGATGCACACCACGCGGTCGGTTGCGCCCAACACGAGGTGCAGGTCATGGGAGACGATCAGCACGCCGCAGCCGCGCCGATCCCGCAAGCGGCCGATCAACTGGTGCATGGCCAGCTGGCCCGCGAAGTCGACCTGCTGGATCGGCTCATCCAGCACCAGCAGGTCGGGGTCACGCAGCAGCGCGCGGGCGAGCAGGACGCGCCTGAACTCGCCGCCGGAGAGGCCGCTGAGCTGGCGGTCGATCACCGCCGCTGTGCCCACCTCGTCCAGCACCGCGGCGGCATCGGCCCGGGCCCGACGCCCTGCCATGGACAGAAAGCGGCGCACCGTAAGCGGCAGAAGCGATTCCGGCGCGATGCGCTGGGGCACGTAGCCCACCACGACGCCCGGCGCCCGCTCGACGACACCCGAATTTGGTTTGATCAGCCCGAGCAACGCGCGCACAGCGGTGGTCTTGCCCGCCCCGTTGGGCCCGATCACGCTCACCACCTCGCGGCGGCGGACCTCGATCGAGACCCGGTCCAGCACGGTACGCCCGCCGTAGCGCACCACCAGGTCGCGGCCCGAAGCGAGCGGCGGCTCGGTGGCGGCGTGCGCCAGGGGGGTCAGGGGGTCTGCGGAAGCGTCGTGCAGCGCGGACACTTGCCGTGCAACTCGATGATCTTGCGCGAGAGCGCGAAGCCGGAGCCGGCCGCCTGGTCCGCGACGGCGCGATCGATGCTGGCCGCATTCATCTCCGACACGTCGCCGCAGTCCCCGCAGATGAGAAACTGGGCGCTGTGGCGGCGGTCGGGCTGCGGGCAGCCGACGAAAGCATTGAGACTGTCGATGCGGTGAACCAGGCCCTGGGCCATCAGGAACTCGAGGGTGCGATAGACCGTCGGCGGCTTCGCCGCGCCCTCCCCATCACTCAATGCGGCGAGCAGGTCGTAGGCCTTGATCGCCCGATGGCTGCTCCAGACCAGCTCAAGGACCCTGCGTCGCAGCGGAGTGAGCCGGGCGCCGCGCTCGCGGCACAGGGCATCGGCGCGGGTCAGCGCGTCCTCGATGCAACTCTGATGCTCGTGCCCGCCTTCGAGGAAGGCCGGCTCATCGCCTTGCGGGCTCTTCATTCGTTCCTCGTTCTCGCCGCCCGAACCAGCGTCGTGCGGCGACCGTGACAGGTTACACTATAGCATATCCGAACGTACGTGTTCAGGGACGCGCCGCGCACCGCTTGCGTCGACTTCTCGGGGGCACCCGGCGCGGGGGCCTGCGAATCCTGCCGAGACCTCAGCGCGCCCAGATGGATACGGTGCTCAAATAGTTCCGGTTGGCCCGGTCCAGGGGGTAGAAAATTTCGCTGTCGCGCCCGAACCAGCGCTCGTAAATCTCGTCGTAGCGGCTGTTGGAGTCCTTGACCCCGGAGAACATGTCGATGAGGACTCGGTTGACGACGTCGCGCCAGCGGCTGTCGTCCTGCGGCAGTACGCAGGCCAACGCTTCCATGGCGAGCGCGAAGGTGCGCGGGAGCAAGACCACGCTGCGGCGCGGCTCCGCCTTCGCCGCGAGCCCCAGAAGCGTGATGCCGATGTTGGCGACGCCGCTCACCTCGCCTGCCGCAAGTGCGGACATGGCATCCTTCATGGAGGGGAAGAGGTGCAGGTTGGCCGTGGGCAGCTGGTCCTGGACGATTGTCACTGTCGTGGTGCCCTCGACCACTCCGATATCGAGCGTTCCGAGGTCCACGCCGCCGGTCGCCTTCTCCCGGTAAATCAGAATGCGTGTGCCGTCGCGGAAGAAGGGCACCGAGAAGTCGACCAGCACCTCCCGGTCCCAGGTCGGCGTCGTGATGCCGCAGACGATGTCGAGCTCGCCTGCGGCAACCCGTTCCAGCCGGTCTCCAGGCGTTACTTCATGGAGTTCCAGCGTGACCGGCCGGCCGACCTTCTCCTCCGCAGAGGCCCGGATGGCCTCCAGCAGATCGACCGAGAAGCCTTCGAACCCGCCTGTTTCCAGCTTCCGCGCGAAGGGCGGCGCGCTTGCCCTGGTGCCGGCGCGAATGACTCCTTCGGCCTCGATCTTGGCGAGGACGCCGTCGGCCGCGGCGTGTGCTGGCGGCGCGAGGCGCGGCAAGGCCAGCATCAGGGCGACAAGCGCAATCACGAGGCCCGCGCACCGAATTAGTGCCAGGTGGCGCGGCCGAGCCAGATATCGACGATCACCGAATCCGGTCATTCTTCCCTCAAAAGCCCGTTGCCGGTCCCCACAGGTCTCGCGCTCCCGCTGTAGCTCGCCGCGCGGCGCAAACACCACAGAAGCGACGCCGGAAACTGACTCCTCCCTCACCGAACGATACTCTATTTCGCCCTGTAGACATATCGGATAGGCTTCCGAATCGCTGCGGCTAGCGGCACCGCGGCAAAGGCCGGGAGGGCCAGGGGTCCTTTCCGCTGATCCCCGCCCGGCTGCGTCAAATCGGGTTGGCACGATGATTTACGCGACGATCATCGACACCTTACGCGCTGCGGTCACGGCGCCTCGCCGGGCCTCTAAGGTGGAGTCCGCCTCGGCGCGGACAGGGTGATGCGCGGGCGCGCCCAAGCCTCTCCTCGCCATCCGGGAGGTAGCCAGGCACGGCGGCCTCTTCATCGACTCTTCAAATCCCGAGCCGGCGGCATGGCGCCCGCGCGTGGGCGCATGAAGCGGCGACTTCCCAAGTGGTGGCTTCTTCTCGCGGTCGCGCTCACCGCTTGGGCAGGCGTGGCCGCTCCCGCGCTCGCCGACCGCCTGCAGGAGATTCAGGACCGCGGCCGCGTCATCGTCGGCGTCAAGGAGGACTACGCGCCCTTCGGCTTCCGCGATGCCGAAGGCACGCTCGTGGGCTACGACGTGGACGTGGCGCACGGCTTCGCAGAGGCGATCGGCGTCGACGTCGAGCTGGTTCCGGTGACCAGCGCCAACCGCCTGCAAAAGGTGGAGCGAGGCGAGATCGACATCGTCGCCGCCACCATGGGCGACACCCGCAGCCGCCGCCAGCTGGTCACCATGATCGAGCCGCAATACTACGGCGACGGCGCCAATGTGCTGCTGCGGGACAGTGCCAAGATCGGCACCTGGGCGGATCTGCGTGGCCAGACCGTCTGCGGGCTTCAGGGCTCGTTGTGGAACCGGCTGGCCAAGCAGCGGCTGCTGCTCGACGTGACCGCTTTCAACAGCACCCGCGAAGCCGCCCAGGCTCTCCGCAACGGGCATTGCGTCGGCTGGATCTACGACGAGGTCCTCCTTCTCCACGAGATCGAGACCGGCGACTGGGAAGGCCACAGCGTCACGCTGCCGACCCGCTTCGTGCTGCCTTGGGCCGTCGCCATCGCCAAGGAGGAAGGCGGCGGCTCGCTCGATCAGCTAATGGGCGACACGTTGGCGCAGTGGCATCGCGACGGCTTCTTGCAGTCGCTGGAAGAGAAGTGGGGCCTGCCGCCGTCCCCCTTCCTGCGGGACGCGCGCACCACCTGGCAGGAGGTCGACGAGACCGGCGAGCTGAGTTGCCGGCGCAACGAGCAGGGTCAGTGGCCGCTGGAATGCCGCGAGGTCGCCCTCGTCACCGGCAGCGGCATCGGTGGCCTCTCGGGCTTCTCGCTGACAATCATGGAGGTGACGGGCCTCGACATCAGCATCCTGTACGACCCGCTCGACCGAGACGTGTTCCTCTATGGCTTGGGCCTGACGGCGCTGCTCTCTCTGATCACGGTGGTCGGCAGCGTCGTCCTTGGCGTCGTGTTCGGATGGTTGATGCACCGGCGAGTGCCGGGAGTGAGCCACTTCCTGCGGGCGTTCAGCGAGTTCATGCGCATGACGCCCCCCTTGCTCCAGCTCTATATCGTGTTCTTCGGCCTGGGTGGCGTGCTGCTGGCCCTCGGCTTCACCCTCGATGCGTTCCTGGTCGCTGCGGTGGTGCTGTCGCTTTACGCGGCATCGAGCAATGCGATTGCATTCTCGCTGGCGGCGGATGTTGCCGCGGCGGGCGGGCGCAAGCTCCGCTTTACGCCGCGGGATGTGCAGCGTGCGTTGGTGCTCTGCTACGCCGCGGTGATGGGCAACTCCGCCAACATCGTCAAGGCCACTGGGATGGCCAGCACGCTCGCCCTGCCGGAGCTGGTCCACGCCAGCACGTCGATCGTGGCCGAGAAGGGCAATGCCGACGTGATGATGAACCTGCTGCTGATCTGCTACTTCGTTCTGGTCATCATTACGGTCCAGCTCTTCCGGCGCTTCGAGCGAGGCAAGGCCGCCACGCTATGACCGCGCAGGAGACAGTCGACGTCCTGTGGGCATGGTCGCCCTATCTGGCGGAGGGATTCGGCTGGAACATCATCGTCTCCCTGCTCGCCATGGCCGTCGGCACCATCGTCGGTCTGGTGCTGGCGCTGCTGCGGGGCGGCTCTCACTGGAGCGTGCGGCACAGCGGAGGCGCGGTGACGACGCTCGCGCGCAATGCGCCGACCTTCGTCATGCTCTTCTACCTCGCCTACATCATTCCCACCGAGTTCACGCTCTTCGGTGCTGCCGCAACCTTCCCGGCCTGGATCAAGGCGGCGCTCGCGCTGGGCATCGCCGTTGCGGGCTACGTGTCCGACAACGCGCTCGCGGCCATACGACATCTGCGCCGCCACGAGATGGCGGAGGCGCTGTTGTTCGTTCCGGCCTGGACCAGCTATTTCCTGATCATCGTCATGGCCTCCAGCACCGCCTCGGTGATCGGCGTGCCCGAGCTCGTGCGCCGGGCAGACACGGTCATCGGCGCGGTCGACGAGGTGGGACTGGCGCTCTGGGTTTATCTTTGGGCTATGATCTGGTTCCTCGGGTTCAGCCTTCTTTTGACGTTCGGCATGAATAGGCTCAGCAGGCACATCAAGCGGCGCGTCCATCGGCCGCTGGAGGAGGCCACCGACCTTACCGGCGGCCCGCTGCCGTGAGGGCGCCCCGCGCCGGGCGCCGGCTTCGGTCGTACGCCACAGCGGGATATCGCCGTTGACCCTTTCCAGACGCCTGATCATCACGGTTGCGGCGTCGGTCGGCGTGGCGATCGTCGGCGTCGCGCTGGCGATGGGATTTCTCGCGCGCGACGCACTGATCGAGCAGGCCGAAGACCAGGCGTTGCTCGTCGCCGGGCTCATCGCGAGCGAAGCCAACCGGGCGGAGCACACCGCCGACGAAATCGACCGCATGATCGTCAGGCAGATGGAGGCGCAGGCTCTGGCCATCGCCCGTCATCTGGACGATCACTCACATGAGGCGGAGAGCCGGGATAACCTCGGCATATTTTTCGCCAAGTTGACGGCGGACAGCGCCGTCGACGACATCTGGCTGCTGGACGAAAGGGGTCGGCCGCTGGTGCGCGCTGTCGGCGGCCTCAGCGAGAGCGGTGTGCTGGATCTGGCGTCCGCAGGAATCGATCCTCGTGCCGTGGAGGCGCTGGTATCGGGTCGACGTTTCTCCGTCGCCTTTCAGTCGGTCCCGCCAATGGGGTGGGAAAAGCCGATCAGGTACGTCGGCGTTCGCGCCGCCACACGAGAGACCGTGCTGGTCGGCACGTTGGCAGCCGAAACCGGCGGTCCTGGCGATGTCATCGGCATCGGGGCGGCGCTGGACTCGCTGGCCGGGCGCGAGGCTATTCGCTCGATCTGGGTGGTCAACGACCTTCTCCACCTGATCGGCATGGCCACCTTTGAGGACAGAGTCAGTTCCGCGGCCGACGCGGCGCTGTCTGCAGACGACCAGGATCTCGCCACACGCGTTCTGGGCGTCGACGGCGCCGAATCGTTTCTCGGCGAAAACGCTCTCCATGTGGCGGCGCCCATCCTGGATCGCGGCGGCGTCGCCACGGGCGCGGCAGTGATCCACATGCAGCGGGACCATCTGGATCAGCTCTTTGAGGACCACATCAAGTACGGGTTGATCGTAGCCGCTGCAGCCTTCGCCATCGGCTCCATCATCGCCGCAGTCTCCGCGCGCCGCATCGTGCAGCCGGTCACGGCGCTGACCACGGCCGCAGCAGAAGTGGACACCGACACGTTAAGTTTTGCCCCGGAAACGCTGGACCCGGTCGCCGTCCGGCGGGACGAGCTCGGCACACTTGTGCGCGTGTTTCAAAACATGGTGCGCCAAGTTCAGGCGCGCGAGGAATATCTGGAAAGCATGGTCCGCGCCCGCACCCGCGAACTAGAGGCGTCGAACGCGCAGCTGGAAAAAGCCAAGGAGCGGATGGAATCGGAGCTCAAAATCGCGCACGCCCTGCAGGGTGCGATCTTGCCCAAGACGATGCCGGAAAATCCCACCTATTCGGGACACGCGGTCATGACGCCGGCGCGCGAGATGGGCGGCGACTTTTACGACTTCTTCACTTTGGACGACGGTCGTCTCAGCGTGGTGATGGCAGATGTTTCGGGCAAAGGAGTGCCTGCGGCGTTCTTCATGGCGATTGCACGGACGGTCATGCGCGCCGCGGCGGGCCGGCACCCCGACCCGGGCCCCTGCCTGCAGGAGGTGAACGACGCCATCTGCGAGCAGAACCCTCAGGATCTCTTCGTGACGCTCTTCTACGGCATACTCGATCCCGACTCAGGCGAGTTCGTCTATGCCAATGCCGGGCACAACCCGCCATTCGTCGTCAAGCGCCCCGGCGATGTCTTGCCCTTGCCTATGACAGGGGGCATGGCCGTGGGCGTCATGCCTGGAATGCCCTACGATGAAGACGCGGTGACTCTGGCGCCGGGGGACACGATGTTCCTCTATACGGACGGCATTACCGAAGCCATGAACGTCGATCAGGAGGAGTTCACCGAGGCCCGGCTGGAGGCGGTCTTGGCAGAGGGTCGCGACTTGCCGGTCGATTCAGTGCTTGAGAATGTCACCAGTGCGGTGGTTAAGTTCGTCGGCGAGGCGGAGCAGTCGGACGACATAACATGCGTCGTTCTACGATATGATGGCGCAACGGATGACAGCGTGTCTGGCTAACGATGACTGAGTCCGCTGCCCTGCGGGCAGCGCGATGAACAGGTGAAAAGAATTGGGCAGCGAAGAATTCGGTGCTGGAGTTTGCCCTCACAGGCCGTCATAAGAGATGATGCGCGAGTTTGGGCCGCGCCCGAGTCGCGAGGTTTCGATCGCGGGCATCGGCTAATCGAATTCTAGAATGTACGACACAGGGAGGAACAAGCTATGAGCGAAGAGGAGGAGATGCCCCCGTAAGGGCGGCCGAGGTGAAGACGATCGGCGATAATGAAGCGGAAGGGTCGTTGGCGTAATCGGGCGACCAAGCCCGAGTTGCGTGAGCCGACGGAAGAAGAGTTCACAAGCTCCACCGGCGGCTGAAGTCCCGGCTCTCCCTCAGCGGACTTGCTAGTTGTCTCGCAGGACCATGAGGCAACGCCACACGTCCAGGAGCGCCCTGCCACCTTGGAGGGGGCCAGCCATTCTCGCCGATTGTCCGACACCATGACCTGAAGCGGATGGGAGGCGCCTCCGGCTCCGCCCCGGCCACAAAGGGTGGGCCGGCGGACCGCCCGGCCGGCGCCCGATCGACTTCCCGACCGCAACAGGATTTCACGGGACCGATTGAGACACGCCAAGCCTAGGAGCACGGCAGCGGGTGTCGTCTTGCGGCCTCGCCGACCACGCACAGGCTCTCTGGCATAGCGCGGCGCGCACACTTGCATCGCCGCGATCGCGCCCACAAGGACCGACCATGCCCGTTACCTTGCGTCAGTTGCGCTATTTTCAGGCTTTGATCGAGCACGGCTCCTTCAGCCGTGCGGCCGAGAGCGTCCACGTCTCGCAGCCCGCGCTGTCGCTCCAGATCCGCGAGCTCGAGGCTTCGCTCGGCGGGCCGCTGGTGGAGCGCGAGAGCCGCGGCGTTCTCCTCACGCCGCTCGGCCGAGAGGCGCACGAGCAGACGCTCAGGATTCTGGACGAGACCCTGCTGCTGGAGACCATGGGGCAGCGCTACGAGGCTGGTCCGCTCAGGGTCGCCGTCGGGATCGTCTCCACGCTTGCGCCCTACCTGCTTCCGGGAATCCTGACCCACCTGCACGATGCTTCACCCCGCGTCGAGCTCGACATCGCGGAGGCGCCGGGCCAAGTTCTCGTGTCCAGTCTCCTGGCCGGTCGCCTTGACGCAGCCATCGTCTCGCTCCCACTCGGCATGCTGGAGCTTCCCGAGCGAGAGCTTTTCGAGGACCGCCTCGTGCTCGCCGGTCGCACCGAGCGTCTCACCTCGATCCGCCGCGCACTCGGCGACGAGCTGGGTCCGGCAGATCTGGCCCGGGCCGATATCGGGCCCCTTCTCACCTTGGGCGACGGCCATTGCTTGGCCGATCAGGTTCTGGGCGCCTGCTTGATGTGGCGCATGCAGGAGGTTCGCCGCGGGGCAGAGTCGCTCGCCACTCTGTCGAGGCTCGTGGCGAGCGGCGCAGGGCTGACGCTCCTTCCTGAATCCGCTGCGCTCTCCGAACGTGCGGCCGTCCCTGACCTGAGTTTTCTCCGCTTTGTCGAACCTGAGCCCTCACGTCGGATCGGCCTCACCCATCGCGTCGCCGCCCATGGTCAACCGTGGATCGATCTGCTGGCAGAGGCCGCGGCGAGCGCCGGCGAGGCGCTCACGGAGGAAGCGCGCAAGGCGGTCAGTTAGCCCCGACTGTCCGGTGCGGTCAGACCTCGAGGGTAGCGAGTGCTTCGGCCGGTGACGGACGAATCGTGATGATCGTGTCGAAACCGCTCTTCTCGAAAATCTTCTGAACCGATTCCGAAAGCGAGCAGAGCGCGAAGCGCGCGTCACGGTTCGAAATGGCCTTGGCGATGGCGAGCACGGTACGAAGACCCGCACTGCCGATGTAGCTCAACCTCTCGCAGTCCACGATGACTGCGCGGTCGCCGTCGGCAAGTGCAGTTTCGATCGCTTCGTAAAACGCGAGCGCGGTAGAGCCGTCGATGCGGCCTTCCACCCGCACCGATAGCACGCCGTCCTCCCGCTCCGTCGTCACGTCCATGGCGTCTTTCTCAGCCGTGAATCCTGTTCGCGACGGCCCGGCCCGAAGCCGTGCCATTCGGCCTCGCCGCGCGATCCCGACATCACGCGGCTGCAAGTCGCTGCAGCGCCGCCGGACGCGGCCCGCCGGTTGCCCAGTCGAGCAGCTCGACCGTATGCACCACCGGCAGCGCAGTGTGGCCGGCAATTTGCACCATGCAACCGATATTGCCCGCAGCCACGAGCGCGGCACCGGTGCTCTCGATCGCCGTCGCCTTGCGCGCGCCGAGCGCACCGGCCAAATCGGGCTGAAGCATATTATAGGTGCCCGCCGAGCCGCAGCAGAAATGACCGTCCGGGACCGTTCGCACGTCAAAGCCGGCGGCGGCAAGGAGCGCGATCGGCTGCCGGTCGATTTTCTGGCCGTGCTGGAGCGAGCAGGCCGAGTGATAGGCGATGGGCGCGCTCGTGGGCGGCGACCCGAGGCCAGTGACACCCAGCTCGTCGAGCACCTCGCTGATATCGCGGGCGAGCGAGGCCACCTGCGCCCCGGCGGCGGCGTGGGTCTCGTCGTCCTTTAGCAGGTGGCCGTAGTCCTTGAGCATCGTCCCGCAGCCTGACGCCGTGGCGACGACGGCATCGAACCCGCCTTGGGCTGCCTCGCGCGCGAACGCGGCCGCCGTGCGTCCGGCTTGAGCATGGCCGCGCGCCTCGTCGCCCAGATGGTGCGAGAGCGCGCCGCAGCAGCCGGCGCCGCGCGGCACCACCACTTCGCAGCCGTGGCGGGTGAGCACGCGCACCGCCGCCTCGTTGATCTCCGGCGCCAGCACGCATTGCACGCAGCCCGTGAGCAGCGCCACCCGCATTCGCCGCTGGCCCTGGGGCGGGATGACCTGCGGCCGCTCGATCCAGCTCGGCCCATACGAAGGCCGGCCGGCGAGGCGGAGCAGAGCACCAAGTTTTCCACCGAAGAGCGGCGCCAGCAGCGCCGGCCCCCGCGCGGCGAGAAGGGCGAGGCGCGCCAGGGTCCGGTGCGGCAGCGCCACGCTGAGTAGAGTGCGAAGCGCACGCTCGGCAGGGGGGCGCTTCCAGGTGCGCTCGATGTGGCCGCGCGCATGGTCGACCAGGTGCATGTAGTCGACCCCCGCCGGGCAGGTGGTCATGCACGAGAGGCAGGAGAGGCAGCGGTCGATGTGGCGGGTCACCGTGGCATCGGCCGGCGCGTCCTGCTCCAGCATGTCCTTGATCAGGTAGATGCGCCCGCGCGGGCTGTCCCGCTCGTCGCCGAGCAGCGCATAGGTGGGGCAGGTGGAGAGGCAAAGCCCGCAATGGACGCAGGTGCGGAGCACCTCGTTGGCTTGCGCCAGTGCCGGGAGCGCTAGCTGGCTCTCGGTGAACTGTGTCTGCATCGCTGCTACACGCCTGCGTACATGCGCCCGGGGTTGAGCACGCCCGCCGGATCGAAGGCGCGCTTGATGCGCTCCGTCAGCGCCGCGAGGCCCGCCGTCTGGGGCTGGAAGACCGCGCGCGCCGCCCGTGTCGGCGCATCCGCGCGGACCAGGGTCGCGTGCCCGCCCACCGCCGCCGCAGCAGCGCGCACCGCGGCTTCCCCCGCATCCGGCGCCCCGTCGACCGCGAGCCAGACGAGCCCGCCGCCCCAGTCGAAGAGGGCGCGTGCATCCGCTGCGTCCGTGACGCGTGCGGCAGCGGCCGCACCGGATGCCGGCGGCACGGAGAGGCGCCAGAGCGGCCCGCTCGCGTCGGCGAAGGCCCGGGCGTCCCGGGTCTCGCGCCAGAGCGTCGCCGAGTTCTTGGAGTGAAGCTCCTCGACCGCACCGAAACGCCCGAGCAGCTCGCGCAGCGCCTCGCAGCGCGCTTCAACCGAAGCGGGAAAGCCCTCGACCCGGACCGCGCTGACCGCAGCGCCCGCGCCGGCGACGTAGGAGACAGCCGAGCCTGCCGCCACTTCGGCCGGCATGTGGGCTGCGCCCGAGACCTCGTGCGCGCTCCCGAGCGCCGCGCCCAGGGCCTCCATGGCCTGAGCCGTCTCGAGCCCAAAGACCAGCACCGTGCGCGTCCGCTCCGGCGCGGGCAGGACCTTGACCGTCACCTCGTGCATGAGCGCGAGCGTGCCATAGGAGCCCGCGAGCAGCTTGCAGACATCGTAGCCGGTCACGTTCTTGACCACGCGGCCGCCGGCCTTGAAGCGCTCGCCCCGCCCGCTCACCGCGTGCACGCCGAGGAAGTGATCGCGCGCCGCACCCGCCTTGATCCGGCGCGGGCCCGAGAGGTTGCAGGCGAGCGCTCCGCCCAGAGTGGCGCCATCGGCCGAGCCGAAGAGCGGGGCATAGTCCGCAGGCTCGAACGCCAGCATCTGCCTCTCGGCTTCGACCGCAGCCTGGATGGTGGCGAGAGGTGTCGCCGCCCTGGCCGTCAGCACCAGCTCGGAGGGTTGATAATCGACGATACCGTCGAACGCGGCGAGCGAAAGGGTTGCCGCGCTCTGCACCGGCCGGCCGAAGTCCCGCTTGGAGCCGCCGGCGACGACCTCCAGCGGGTGCTCGCCCGCCACGGCCCAGCGCACGGCATCCGCGAGGCCGTCCGCATCCGTCGGCGCCAGACTGTCGGACATCAGAAGCGGGGCAGGTCGGGGAACGGCGTCTCGCCGCGATGGACGTGCATCTGGCCGAGCTCGGCACAGCGGTGGAGCGTGGGGAAGACCTTTCCCGGGTTGAGCAGCTGGTCCGGATCGAAGGCGCACTTGATCCGCTGCTGCTGCTTGAGGTCGTCGTCGGTGAACATCGTGCCCATCAGGTCGCGCTTCTCGACGCCGACACCGTGCTCGCCGGTGAGCACGCCGCCCACCTCGACGCAGAGCCTGAGAATCTCCGAGCCCATCTCCTCGGTGCGCTGCAGGGCGCCGGGGATGCTGGAATCGTACATGATGAGCGGATGCAGGTTGCCGTCACCCGCGTGGAAGACGTTTGCGACGGGCAGATCGTATTCACGCGAAAGTTCGCCGATCCGGGTCAGGACCTCGGGCAGGCGCGCGCGCGGAATCGTGCCGTCCATGACGTAGTAGTCGGGCGCCATGCGGCCTGCCGCGCCGAAGGCGGACTTGCGGCCGAGCCAGAAGCGCTCCCGCTCCGCCTCGTCCCTGCTCGTGCGGATGGTCGTTGCCCCCGACTTGCGGGCGAGGTCGCCCACAAGGGCGACGAGCTCGTCGACCTCGACCTCGGGCCCGTCCAGCTCGCAGATCAGGATCGCCGCGACGTCCATGGGATAGCCGGCCTGACAGAAGGCTTCCGCCGCCTCGATCGCCGGCTTGTCCATCATTTCCAGCCCGGCCGGAATGATCCCGGCGGCGATGATCTCGCCCACGCAGGCGCCGGCCGACGCGTTGTCGGGGAAGCCGAGCAGCAACGCGCGCACCGTGGCGGGCTTGGGGAGCAGCCGGACCGTCACCTCGGTCACGACGCCGAGCAGCCCCTCGGAGCCGGTCACCACGCCGAGCAGGTCGTAGCCCTCGGCGTCGAACTGCTTGCCGCCGAGGCGCAGGACCTCGCCGTCCATCAGCACCATCTCGACGCCGAGCAGGTTGTTGGTGGTGAGCCCGTACTTGAGGCAGTGCACGCCGCCGGAGTTCTCAGCGACGTTGCCGCCGATGGAGCAGGCGATCTGGCTGGAGGGATCCGGCGCATAGTAGAAGCCGTAAGGACTGACCGCCGTGCTGATGGCGAGGTTGGCGACCCCCGGCTGGACCACGGCACAGCGGTTGGCGGTGTCGATTTCGAGGACCCGGTTGAGCTTGCCGAAGCCCACGGTGACCCCGTCGGCAAGCGGCAGCGCGCCGCCCGAAAGCCCGGTGCCGGCACCGCGCGGCACGATCTTCACGCCCCGCTTGTGGCAGAGCGAGAGCACGCGGCTGACCTCGCCTGTGTCACGGGGCAGCACGACGACCATCGGCAACGAGCGGTAAGCGCTGAGGCCGTCGCACTCGAAGGGGCGAAGCCCGCGCTCGTCGTCGATCACGCAGTCCTCGGGCAGCAGCTTGCGCAGCGCCGCAACCAGAGACTGGCGCTGGCTGATGACGCCCGCATCGGGCTCAGGCATGGCGATCACGGCAACACCTTTCGGGGCCCGGCGAGGACCCTCCCTTGTGAGCGTGGCGGATTGTCGGTGTGCGCGCGCCGCTCGTCAATCCGAGCCGGCGCTGTGCTGGAGCGGCCGCAGCGACCGGGCGCGGTCAGCCCTGGCGCGCCTTGAAGCGCGGATTGCGCTTGTTGATGACCAGGACGCGGCCCTTGCGGCGCACGATCTGGCAATCCTTGTGGCGATTCTTGGCGGCGCGCAGCGAGTTGAAGACCTTCATGTCATCCTCTCTTCGAGGGGCGGCGCACCATAGGGAGCGCCCGCACCCCTGTCAATCGGCGCTGCTTACGCCTGGCGCAGCGTCTGCCGCTGGCGGCCGAGGCCGTCGATCTCGAGCTCCATCACGTCGCCCGGCTTGAGGAAGACCGGCGGCTTCATGCCCATGCCGACACCGGGCGGGGTCCCTGTCGCAATCAGATCGCCCGCCTCCAGCACCATGAACTGGCTGGCATACCAGACGAGGTGGGCGACGCCGAAGATCATCGTGGCGGTGGTGCCGCTCTGGCGCACCTCGCCGTTGACCGTGAGCGACATGGCGAGGCTTTGCGGGTCCGACACCTCGTCGCGCGTGACCAGCCACGGGCCGGTGGGGCAGAAGGTCCGGGCCGACTTGCCCTTGACCCACGTGGGGCCGTGCCGGAGCTGGAAGTCCCGCTCGGAGACGTCGTTGCAGATGCAGTAGCCGGCGACGTGGTCCATCGCCGTGTCCTCGTCCGGCAGGTACTCGGCCGTGCGGCCGATCACCACCCCGAGCTCCACCTCCCAGTCCGTCTTCGTACTGCCGCGCGGGATCAGCACGTCGTCGTCCGGTCCGCTGTAGGAGCTCGGCGCCTTGGTGAAGATGATCGGCTCCGTCGGCAGGTCCATGCCGGCTTCCTTGGCGTGGTCGGCGTAGTTGAGGCCGATGGCGACGATGTGGCCGGGCCGCGCCACCGGCGGGCCGATCCGTGTGCCGGGGTCGAAGCTGGGGAAGCGATCGGTGCCTTCGGACAGGGTCTTTGCCAGCCGGTCCACGCCGCCGCCATCGAGCCAGGCGCCGTCGATCTCGCCGACCGCGCTCGATACGTCGATGATGGTTCCGTCATCCAGCATCACGGCCGGCCGCTCTGCGCCTGCCTCGCCAACACGCAACAGCTTCATTCGTCCTCTCCCGGGTCTGAAACCGCGCGCACTATACCAGCGGCTCCGGGCTGTACCAGCCCGGAGCCCTGTTCATTTCCCTCAGTCGCCGGGCGCTCGCTCCGCAAGAAACAATCGTTAGGAGACTGATTTTACCTAATATTTCATGATTTCGGTAGTCTGCATCCCACGTTTTTTCCCTCATTGCGGATTCCATGGCAGCCATCGCCTTGCAAAATTGAGCGGCTGTCACCGCCCCTCCTGATCCGAGTCCGTGCCACTGTCCGCTTCCGCGCTGGCCCTCGGTGCGATCCGAATCATTCCAGTGTTGGATTTGCTGCCAGCCAGTCGATTGTGGCCGCACCTCAGCGGTCAGGGAATGCTGCCATCGCTATAGCGGCGGTTGAACGTGACCTTGCTCAATCCCGTCTGGCGCACAACCTCTGGAATCCGCACACTTGTATCTCCGGCATCGAAATATCAGTTTCCTAGAGTCTCATCTGCATCTTGCAAGACAGCAGTCAGCCATGCTCTCGCGGGCGATGCTCTCCCAAGACTCAGCCCGCACTATCTTGCGGGCGTGAGAAGGCAGCGCCCCCCTTCAAAGCTGTGGCCAGGGTGATCGGGGCGTTGTGCCACCTCCGTGACAGTGCAAGGGGGGGCGGTCCGAAATCTGGCGCAAGCGGCATTCTTCCGAAGGT
>Ga0209754_1001176_pt1 | contig 28124 bp, 29 predicted proteins | sample MesohylBB_FD_187295 | JGI IMG/M metagenome (GOLD analysis project Ga0209754, IMG submission 187295) | Host-associated microbial community of the marine sponge Aplysina aerophoba from Gulf of Piran - sponge mesohyl, lysed by bead beating... | ecosystem: Host-associated > Porifera > Sponge >... | reverse complement strand
CCGCCGCATCGGCATCGGCCCAGGCGGTGAGCTGATCCCGATCGACTACGGCGGCCGGCTCTCCGGCAAGGCGGGCCGCTTCAACGTCGGACTGCTCCACATGCAGACGGCCACGGTGGGAGGGCTGCACGGGAACAACTACGCCGTCGCCCGCGTCAACCGGGAACTGGGCGAACGCTCCAGCATCGGCGGGATGTTCGTCAGCCGCGAAGGCGTGGGCAGCCTGGCCCTGCACGACGACACGAACCGCACCTTCGCCATCGACGGCAAGTGGGGCATCGGCGAGCACCACACGATCGAGTCGTACGTCGCCCAGACGGACACGCCGGGACTCGACGGCGACGACAGCTCGATGCTCCTGAGCTACAACCTCGGCAAGCCGGAGTGGCGCGGCAGCGTCAGCGTCGCCGAAGCCCGTGCGAATTTCAATCCGGAAGTCGGTTTCATGTCACGACGGGACTTCCGGAACTTCTCCGCGTTCGGCATGCGCACGATGCGACCGAAGAACCTCGCCGGCCTGCACGAGATCAGGCCCCATGCCTCGTACAGCGGCATCTGGGACTTCGACGACTACAAGGAAACCCAGTACATCCATGTCGATACGCACTGGGAGTGGCGCAACGGCTTCCAGATCCACACCGGCGTGAACTTCACGGAGGAGGGCGTCAAGGAGACGTTCGAGATCGTCGACGGCTTCCCCGTCCAGGCCGGCAGGTACAGCCACGACGAGCTGCAGACCGTGTTCTCGACGAACCAGGCGAAGCCGTTCTCGGTCTACATCCGCAACATCACCGGCGGCTTCTTCGGCGGCGACCGGAGTTCCACCTCGCTCACCGTGCTCGCCCGGCGCGGTGAACGACTGACTTCGGAACTGACCTGGGACCACAACGACGTGGACATCGCGTCGGGCAGCTTCCAGGTCAATCTCGGTCGCCTGCGGCTCTCCTACTCGATCACCCCGCGGATGCTCGTCCAGGCCCTCGCCCAGTACAACGACCAGTCGGACAACGTGTCCGCGAACCTCCGCTTCTCCTGGCTGCAGGATGCGAACACCGGCCTGTTCGTGGTCTACAACGAAATCGACGAGCTGGGTGCGCGGCTTCTCTACGAGCGCCCGGACCGTACTGTCATCGTCAAGTACAGCCGCCTGATCGACGTCTTCCGTTGAGTCTGTATCGACCCGCAGGAGCCCCGCCGACATGAATTCCAGCGACCTCCGCATCTACTTCTCCTTCCGCTCCCAGTTCTCGTGGCTGGCCTTTCACCGGATCACGACGACCGGCGTGTTCGACTGGAACGAAATCGACGCGGTCCCGATCTTCCCGTTCGGCAAGGGCGCCAACCTCTCGGCAGGACGCGCCAAGTCGTCCTACCTCCGGGAGGACACGGAGCGCATCGCGAAGGCCTACGGTCTCACCGTCAAGTGGCCGGAGTCGGAAGGCGATCCCGACTGGTTCCCGCCCCACCAGATCTACCTTTGGGCCCGAGAGCAGGGCAAGGCGATCGACTATGCGCGCGAGGCCTTCTCCGCACGCTTCGAACGCGGCCTCGACCTCGCCAGCGACGAGGTGATGAAGGCCGCCGCCGAAGCAGTGGGTCTCGACGGCGACGAAGCCCTCGCCGTCGCCCACGACCCTACGTGGAAGGATGCCATCATGGCCGGTTTCGCCCACACGAGAGGGGACGGCGCCTTCGGCGTACCGCTCTTCATCTACCGCGGCGAGCGCTTCTGGGGCAACGACCGGCTCGACTGGCTGCTCCGCGAGATCGCCCGCTCCGAGGGCAAGGATCTGCCAAACCTGGCGGCGGATCCGCTGGCGCCGGTCTACTCCACGTAGCCGCGGGCTTGAGTACACCCGCCAGTCCGAGGCCCAGAGGGGGGTCCCTGCGAGCGCGCCATCCGTACGATGAGAAGGGGGCTCTTGTGTCTAGCCCTTCGGGTCCTGGGCGAGTAAGCCTGCCCCTTCAGCCGAGAGTCTTACTTGGACCACTCTTCCAATACCTTGCCGATGTGCGCCTTCAAAGCCCCACCCGTACGCTCGTATCCCAAGAGCCGGGCGACCGCCCGGCTCTGCTCCTCACTTCGGACTACACCGTTCTCGCGCTCGACCCACTCAGCGGCTGCGCGAATCTCGACAGGCGGCAGGTAGGCCGGCGTCCTTACGGCTCCACTCTCCGCCGAGCGGTCCCGTACAGGCGGGTCCGCCGCCTGCGCCGGCGTCATGAAGAAGTTGCCCGATTGCTCGATCTGGCTATGCCGGACCGCCCACGCCAACGAACGATCCACGGCGTCAACGATCCTTGATCCCGTGCGGCCTAGCCTGAACGCTGTGGTGATGCGGCGTGCCACCAAGGCCCGATGCACCGGACCTTCTGATTCGACGATTCGCTCGACGAGGCCCGCCAGTGGCAGCAGACCCACTTCCTGCGGTGCGAGGTAACCCGTGTACGCGACGTTCGCACACTGGTAAGCCGGCGCTCTAAGGCTTTCCGGCTCTTCCGGCGCACTCGCACTTGACTCCTGCGGCACGGGTTGGAGTCTGGCCGCATCGCGTCGGTTCCCGTCGCGATTTGCGGCTGGTGGACGGAATCCCGCTCCCGCGGCCTTACGAGCCCGTCCCAGGGCTGCGCGGAGCCGCTCAATCTCCCGTTCGCGCCGGTAGAACCAGTCCGTGCTCCAGATGCGGTGGAAGCGCCACCCTTGGTCCTCTAGCACCTGCTGGCGAAGCCGGTCCCGCTCCCGGGCCCAGAGTGCGCTGTGGTAGGTGGCCCCGTCACACTCGACGGCCAGGATGTACTGGGATGTTCGCGCGGGGTTGCGCACACCCAAGTCGATCCGGAATCCCGCGCTGCCTACCTGGTGGTCAACCGGATAGCCGAGGCCATCGATGACCTGCGCGACATCCTCCTCCAACGGACTATCGGGACCCAAGCCGGTCGCCTCCGAATCGGGTCCGAGCCGACCTGTCTCCGCGAACTCCAAGAACCTCCGAAGTACCCTGGCTCCGGTCGCCTTCGTGCGCGTCAAGTCGATTTCGCGCCAGTCGAAAGACACGAAGATCTCGCAGCGCATTCGCGCACGGCTGAACAGGACATTCAGGCGTCGTTCCCCGCCGTCTCTGTTGACCGGGCCAAAGCCCATCGACGACAGGCGGCCATTGGGTTCGTGTGGGCCGTATCCCACGCTGACGAGGACCACGTCGCGCTCGTCGCCCTGCACGTTCTCGATGTTCTTGACGAACACGTCCTCGTTCTTGCCCTCCCGCAACAGAGCATCCAGCGAGTCATCCGTCCGGCGCCGCATCTCAAGCACTTCTGTGATCATGTCGCTCTGCGCCTTCGAGAAGGCGACCACGCCCACCGACTGGCCCTCTCTGTCCGAGGCCCGGGCGTGCTCGACCAACGCGTCGGCGATGCGCTCGGCCTCGATGCGGTTGGTGCCCGCACGTCCGCCGCCTCGCGAGCGGGAGCTGTAGACCCCCGCCACGCGGCTCAACTTCATGCCGAAGCGATCGTCCTTCTCCAAGGGGGAAGGCGGCAGCACCAGCCCGCTCTCGTAGAACTCAATGTTCGACACCTTGATCAGCGAAGGATCGCGGGAACGGTAGTGCCACTCAAGCATCGCCTGCCCCAAGCCGCGTGCCTCCGCAAGCTTCAGGATGCTCTCCAGTTCCGCCGCACCGGCCGCTGCCGGCGGTGCGTCCGCCTCGTCGTTCTCGTCCTCGTACTGATTGTCTAGGAGCTTGTCGAAGAAGCTCGTGGGGGGGAGTTGCTTGTCGTCGCCCACCACGACGATTTGACGGGCCCTCGCCACGCCTCCGAGGGCGTCCTCGGGGCGTACTTGGCTGGCCTCGTCAATGAGGAGCAAGTCGAATGAGATTTTGTTGGGCGGAAGAAACTGGGCAATCGAGATCGGGCTCATCAGGATGACCGGCTTGATCCGCGGAATCATGCTCGGCGCCGCCAGGAAAGCTTGGCGTACCGGCCGGTGCCGCCTCTTCTTACCGAACTCCCCTCTCAAGAACGCCATTTCGCCTGCCGCGCCCGTGGGCAGCTGATCCAGGTGTCGGCTTCGTACCAGCGTCCTGACCTCCTCCAAGCGAGTCCTGTCGAGGTTCTGGAAGGCGGTGACGCGTCCGTGCCGGTCCAGCCTTCCAACTTCGTTGAGCCCGGGCCGCACCGATCTCGCATAGTTCCAGCGCGCCTCTGCCACCGCGTACAAGAACTCCTGCTCCGCGTCCGCAGACGACGTTCCATCTCGCTCTATCCTGGCGGCGAAGGTCTCCAAGCCTCTCTTGACCAGTAGTTGGCGCCGTTCTTGAAGTCGCCTCCATTCCTCGTACCGTGCCACTTGGTCCTGCATGCGATCCAATCGGTTTCGCAGGTTCTGTAGCGGCTCTCGCCGCCCAACCGCTTCCTCGGGGCCGAATCGAAGCCGCTCGTCTACGGCACACACCGCTCGGCGGACAGCTTGGCGTTCGTCTTGGATTCGGGGATGAAGGGTCCCTGCCTCGCTCGATAGGGCACAAACGGCGTCCACTGTCTCCGGCGTCAGGTGCTTCCCTACGGGTTGTAGCGCTTCTCCCAGTTCCGCGACCCATGCTCCCGCCTCCGTCAGTGCTTCGACATCGGTGCGTTCTCCTCGCCAGCACGGTCCGAGCGCCGTCGAAAGCCAGTCCTCCTCCGCTGCCAATGCCCGACGCTTGCGTTGCACGTCAAGTAGCGTGTCCACGAGATCGAGGCGATCCTTCGGCGAACGCGGCAGATTCCCCCGGAGCAGGGTAGCGAGCTGTGCCGATGCACTGCGGTACTTGCCGAACCAGCGCGCGAAGATTGAACCGAGTCCCGCTGCGATGTGGGGACGCAAGTCCTCGATCCGGCTGTCCCAGGCGACATCCGCAAACTCACCTTCCGCTCTGTCCCGTGCGTCCTTCCACGTCTTGAACAACGCGAGTCCGTCCATTAGGCGTCGGAAGTCGGCACATACAGCGATTGCCTTCGCCTGCTCGCCCACACCTTCCGGAGCCCTCCCGGCCTGCTCGACACACTGAGCGAGCTGCTCCGTGGTAGCCAACTCGAGGGGCGTCTCCACGCCCAACCGCTTTGCGGTCATTCCTGTTGTCGTGAGCAGTGCTTTGACCGAATCTCGCGCCCCTCCCAGCTCCAGCTTGAGGCGTGCAACATCGGTGGGTTGGAGATCAAGCGCCCGCGCTCCGAAGAACGGGTGCCTAGAAGGAGGACCGGTGACGTCCAATGCCTCGGCGAACGCTCGAACCGCCTCTCTGGCTGCGTCGCTGTCAGCGTTCGTCAGTTCCGCAAGCTCGTCTGACCGCAGCTTAGGCGGTGGAACGCGCTCCGCGAGAAACCGGCAGAGTGCCGCCATCACATCGAACGGCGAGTAATCCCTCCCCGCGAGCCTCTCGTGGAGTAGGTTGTCGATCTCGTTGAGCGTGTTCCTAGCCTCCGTCAGGGCCTTCGGGGCGGCTGGCGTAGCCGGCACGGCTCTTCCGGCGCCGAGCGTCCGCTTCAGTTCCTCATAGAACGCCTTCTTGTTGGCGGTCCGTGAGTGCAGTTCGAGGCAGAGGTCCCGGAGCCCCGCCTTTACGAGGCGGTCGTACACGACCTTGAGCGCGGCCATCTTCTCTGCCATGAAGAGGACCGTTCTCCCATCGTGGGCGGCGGCGGCGATGATGTTGGTGATCGTCTGCGATTTGCCCGTCCCCGGAGGCCCCTGGACGACCAGATTGCGCCCAGCTCGCACTTCCTCGATCACTTTGGCCTGCGAGGCGTCCGCGTCTACGACGTGGATGATGTCTCTAGGATCAAGATGCTCGTCCAACCGGTCTTGAGGGCCGAACCGCAACGGGGAATCTTCAACTTCCCGGTCCGTGTCAAGAAGGCCCCGGACCAGCGGGTTTTCGGTCAGCACGCCGGCGGGCCAGTTCTCCTCCACCAGATCGCGATACATCAGCGCTTTGGCAAACGAGAAGAAGCCGAGTTGCATCCCGTCCCGGTCGACGCTCCAGCGTTCCTTGGACTTGACGACGTCCACGACCCGATCGAAGTAGTCGCCTGGTGTCCACTCTTCGCTGTCATCGATCTCTGGAAACGCGATTTCGAAGTCGTTCTTGAGCCGCTCCTGCAAGGGCAGGTTGCTCGTCACGTCGTCCGGGCGGGCCGTAAGATTGAAACTGAATCCCCGCTGAAGACGGGTCAGCTGAACGGGAAGCAGCACCAACGGAGCTTCCCGCAACACCTTCGAGTTCCCGTCCTCGTACCAACGAAGGAAGCCCAGCGCCAGAAACAGAAAATTGACTCCCTGCTCCTCTTCAGTGGTTCTGGAGTCGCGATAGAGCTTCAGCAGGCGCTTTTCCAGCGCTTGCGGGCCGAGTTTCGTCTCGAGGTAAGCATCCCGATACCCGGACGTATCCGAATCCCCGTCCAGTACGAACAGGACCTCGTCGTGTTCTGGCCCTGGTTCGTCTTCGCCCCTCGCCCGGAAGCGCATCTTGCGCCCTTTCAGTCGCAGCAACTCGTAGATGTCGTCAGAGCGCTCGTGGACGATGTTAAGGACGTTTGCGCGCTTAGCGTTGCGATTGACGTGGATCAGCCGGTTCCGGGTGCCCGTATCGACCAACCGCTTGCGAAGAGCGGCCAGTACACGGCCGAGATCGCGTCCGGGCGGTTCGTAGTTGTGTCCGTTCATTCGCGAGTGTCGAACGCGGTCGGCTCAGCCTTCCCTCCGATCTCGCCGGCCCGCTCAAGCCCAGCAGCCCCGAGGCCACACAGCCTCGTGTCTTCGTGACCGAGTATCTCCCTCGGGGTTGACGAAGCGCGGAGTGTAACTGAAGCAGGATCCCGGTTCTCTGAATGCGACTGACCCGCCACACTGCCAACCGAGCCTTGCCGCTACGGGAGTCGACGGTCCTCAGACTTCGCTGGCCGTACACCGTCGACCGGCTCGAACGAGGATAACGGTGCGAACTGATCGAGAGCCCTAAGCAGATCCGCGTCTGATCAAGTCTCGACGGCGGCGACGAAGCGCAGCAGCGCCCGACCCGTTCCAGACCCATAGGTCCGTGATATCCCAAGTTCTTCTGTCCATGTCGGGTGCGTCCCACATCATCGGAGGGCCGTAGATCCGCTTTCCGGCACGCCACCAACGGCGAGGCGGATCGTGCGGCCACGCTGCCCACGGAGTTATGGCGGCGACGTGACCAGGCCATCCGACCATGCACGGTGCGAGGTCAACGCAGTTGATCGGGCGTAGCGGTGGGTTCGGCACTCGACGGAGACCTGGAAAGCGGTCCAGGGCGTTGAGGGGAACCCCAAACCTCCACTGCATCAAGCCGCGATCGCCAAGCCCACGGCGAATGTCCCGTAGCGTGTCGAGCACGTCTCCGTACGAACTGCGGGACAACCGCATCAGCGCGATGGGGACGCAAGGACTGAAACCGAGTCGCTTGACCTCGACCCACGGCATGCCCACCGACCAGTCGCCGAGAGTGAGTGACGTCGATCTAGACAGTGCGGAGCGTCCGAGCCAGGAATGCGCCAAGGGTTGAGCGTGTTCCATCTTAGCTCCCTCGCTCACTCCGCCGCAGTGAGAACACGGCAGGGCGCATCGACACGTGTGCTTTGTCCCGCTAGTCTCTGGTGTGACGATGAAGGGCGGCATCAAGGCTAGAAGGCGGCCGAACGCCACTCCCGATCTCGACACACCGGTTCCCGCTTCGTTACTGGAACCGGAGGATCCCGCCCGCGATCTGCCGTGGATCGTCTCGCGGCCAGACCCGCTCTTCTACGCCCAAGTCGCCAGCCTCAGCAGGGCATACTCCTTGCCGCACCCGGCGACCGTGCCCACACATCCTCATGGTCGGCAACGCGGACCGCGCGCCGTCTTGGTCGCAATCCCGGACGAAGGCTTCGACTGGGGCAGTGCCTGGAAGCGTGTGCGCGTCGAGCGCCAGGGCCGCAAGCCAGGGGTCTACCTCGACGCGCTCGGTTGGGGCCACCTCCGCTTCGGCTCGTTCGACCAAACGGAGCGCTTCGGCCAGGTGCGAATCTGGGCGCCGACGACACAGCGGCCAGCGACGTTCAAGTAGCCGTGTCTCTTCCGTCACCCGGACCGATGAAGGCGATCCGGCGAGTTGTGTGGGACTCCGATACTCGCGCAGGCAGACTGTTCGATGCGACTGTGCTCACGGTCATCGTGACCGGGTTGGTCGTGGACGCAACGGCTACGGTGCCGAGCCTCGATGAAGCCGCGCGAGACCTGCTCGCCCTTGGAAGCGCAACGGTAACCAGTATCTTTGTGACGGAGTACCTGCTCCGCATAGCGACCGCGGAGCGCCGCTGGAAGTACGTCAGGAGCTTCTACGGTGTCATCGATCTCGTCGCGATCCTGCCAACTCTGCTCGGCCTTGACCTGCGAGCCTTGCGAGCCGTTAGGCTGATCAGGCTTCTCCGGGTTCTGAAGATCACACGGACGCATGCTCTCAGCCGATTCGGAAAGGCACTGTGGTCCGTGAGGGACGAAGGGCTGATCTTCCTGCTGAGCACCGTCCTGGTCCTGTACCTGGCAGCGGCTGGCATCTACTACTTCGAACACGAATCGCAGCCCGAAGACTTCGGATCGATCCCGGAGAGCCTTTGGTGGGCCGTGGCGACCCTCACGACCGTTGGCTACGGAGATACATACCCGATCACCGTCGGCGGCCGGCTCTTCACCACCCTGGTACTGCTTTGCGGAATGGGCATCGTTGCCGTGCCAGCGGGTCTCGTCGCGGCGGCGCTGACGAAGGCTGGACGGCCCGCCGAAACTTCAGGAAGGCCACGGGTGTAGTGACGCGCGACGCCTTGGCTCGCTCGTGGCGAGCGGCCCCGATCCTGGCCCTTACGGCGGCGATCGCCTGCGGCGGGGGCGAACCCGAACCTGGTGCCGTGCGCCTGGCCGCCCTGACGGCTGGCGCCGCGGCGGACGTGCTAAGCGACTTGGCCGCCGTCGATGATCCTGACGCTTCCGGCGTTCGCGACGCCTTCCACGCGGCCAACGTCACCGCCCTCGACAACGCCCGCCTCGCCAACGAGTCCGCGCCCCGTGCTACCCGTGCGGTCTACGCACTGAGCCTGGAAGCGGCCGAGAGTGCCGACACGTTCGCCGAAGCCCTGGGCGCCGCGATCGAGGCCCGCGACGAGCTGGCCGCCCAGAACCAGGCATCCCGTGCTGCGAGCGAAGCGGCGGCGTTGATCGCCGAAATAGTCCGGCGCCGGGCAAATGGGCCGCGCCTCGAGGCCGAGTGGAACCGAGCGTTGCGGCGCGCCGAACGGTTTGGCGAGGACGACCCGAACCGCCCGCCTCTGTTGACCGAGGAGTACGAGGAGTACTCGGCCCAGTGGCTTGTCGCAGTAGACGACCTGGAGGACGCTGGGCGGCGGAAAACGGCGAACAGCAGCAAGCTGTTCAGCGCCGAGCTTGAGCTGCTTGTCTTGGACCTAGCCACAGTGCCAAAGCTGGCCGGCCTCGTTGCCGACGACGCCGGTGCCGACACGGTCGCCTAGGCCAAGGCCGAAGCCGAGACGCTGGGTTGAGTCCACGCCATCGCCCTGACAGATGCCGCCGCCAAGGTCCACGCGGCCGAGGAGTGGCCCCCCGCGATCGCCGCCTACCGGGCCACCGCGAGCGCTTGGCGCGGATTGCGCGAATCGGGAGCCGAACAGTGACCGTCGGCGCGGTGGTTTCCTAGAGGTACCTAGCCCGTCGCACATGGGCCGCGACCGGCAAACGTGACTTGGCGACTCTCGATAAGCCGCCAACCGAGGCCCCGGAAGAACAGGCCCTGCGAGCTATCGCAGAGTCTCGTCCTCAACCCGTTTCGCCAGGCCGTCTAACAGCGGCCCGACCGTCTTCCCACGAGTGCCGTGGAGCGCCCACACCTCGATCCCGGCCCCGTAGGTCAACGATCCGCTCCAGGACCACAAGCCCAGCGCGGGAGCGGGCACACCTATGTCACTCCGAGACTTGGCGCCCGTACTCGTGCCGATCCAGCGGCCGAAACAGGATGCAACCCGGGCGCACCCCCCTCTGTTGCATCGCTCCCCGCTTGCCCGTTTCACACAGTCGAGGCGTTCTCGCTTTCTCCCCCTGTGGTTTCGCGCCGAATCGGAAGACGACCCGCCCGGACGAGCCGGGCGGGGTCGTGCCGGGAGCACCCCCCGGGTTGCCGCACTTCGTTCGGCACCGGTCTTCCCTCTTGTTGCACGTCCCGTTGCACCGTTCGGGAGGGGGTCGCTCCAGGCAGAGTTGATCCCTGCGGGAAGGCGTCGGAGGCGCGGCGGACCGCCGCCACCGGAACTGCCGGAGCATCCTGCAAGAAGCTGCGGTACTTCCCCGCTTGCGTCAGTTGTTGGCTGTACCGGCGTCTCGTTGGAGTGAGGTTCGTTCCAGGAGGAGGAAGCCGGATTCTGATGGAGGAGTGCGATGCCCGTGCCGAAGGTCGAAGAGTTCTTGCTACCCGTACTGAGAGCCCTCGCGGGAAGCGAAGAAATCCCAGTTACCGAGCTCCGCGAGCAGGTTGCTGCCGAGTTGAACCTCCAAACATCCGATCGACAGGAACCCGGTCCAAACTCCGGCTACCCGAGGTTCAACAATCGCCTTGCCCACGCCTTGAAGAGGCTGCGCTCGGGAGGCGGCGGCTACGGCCTTTTAGCGGGGAAAGACGGCGTGTACGGCCTGACTGCGGCTGGCGCCGATCTCCTTGCCGGGGAGCCCACGACATTGACGTTCGACTACCTGAAGAGGAACTACCCCGTTAAGGCCGAATCTACGCAGCCGAGGAAGCCAACGGCTCAAGAGCCTGCTGGCTTCACCTTCGACCTCCGTGCGGCGTGGGAACTGGCTGGACAGAGGGTTGCCGAGAACGAGGTGTCACGGCAACGGATCGCCGACAGCCGGGAGATGCTGAAAGACGTGCAGGCCTGGCCCGAGACCGAACGGTCAAGTCGGGAGTTCATTGAGCTCCTGTGGCAAGACCAAAGGATGCTTGGAGACATGGGCCATGGCGAGTACGACTTGAGCACCGCGCTCGATGATCCGCGGTTCCGCGAGGATGTAGCGACGGCCATCCACGTCGAACTACCCGCAGCACCAGAAGAACGCGTCTCGGCCCTTGAAAAACTGGCTCAAGAGCTCATGGAACTCGCAAGCCCACACACCGTCCGACCGACCGGGAGCGGGCGGGGTGAGAGGCCGATCGTCCAGACGTACCGTCTCATGACGGCCCTGTTCCCTCACGACTTTACCGGCCTTCAGATCTCAGGCAAGCACCCCAGCTATGACGATGCCGAGTTGTTCAAGGCTATGGGAGGCTATCGCAAGGGCACTGCCGGAAAGCACCGGTGGATCCTTGATCGTCTTGCCGAGGTTGCTCCGGGGGATCCCGGTCTTCATCCGGACGGCGACCTGAATTCCGTCGCTCGTCGCATGGAACAAGTCAGGGCCCTGTACCAGATCGTGAGCGACGAAGAGCCCGAAGCCGCGCCGGATGTTCCCACTGCGCCGCCCGATCCCTACACGACCGAACAGGCACTGAACGGCCTTTTCCTGGGTGGTCGGCGCTTTCTGGAGATCCTCGACGGCATCCGGAGCCGGAAGAACCTCATCCTCCAGGGCCCACCTGGCGTCGGCAAGACGTTCATTGCCAAACGGATCGCCTGGCGTCTCATCGGCCGGCAGGACGACCGTTCGCTCCAAACCGTCCAGTTTCACCAGTCGTACGCCTACGAGGACTTCGTCCAGGGCTACAGACCGACAAAGCAAGGCGGCTTCGAGAGGCGCGACGGGGTCTTCTTCGACTTCTGCCGTCGAGCTGACAGGGAGACGAAGACACCGTACGTCTTCATCATCGACGAGATCAACCGAGGCAACCTGTCTCGCATCTTTGGCGAGCTCCTGATGCTGGTCGAAACGGACAAGAGGGGAGAGGAGCATGCCGTTCGGCTCACCTACCAGAATGAGGGCGAGAGCTTCTCGGTGCCCGGAAACGTGCACATTCTGGGACTGATGAACACGGCCGACCGTTCCCTCGCGATGGTGGACTACGCGCTGCGACGCCGCTTCGCGTTCGAGGAACTCGAGCCGCAGTTTGGCGAGCAGTTCCAGAGCTACTTGCGAGGCAAAGGTGCTGGGCAGTCTCTGATCGACTGGATCGCCAACGAGATCACGGATCTCAACGAGAGCATCCGTGCCGACGAGGATCTGGGGCACGGTTTCGAGATCGGCCACAGCTACTTCGTGCCGAACGGCGAGGAGCAGGCCGATGAGAACTGGCGCCGCCACCAGATTCGCAGCCAGATCCTGCCGCTGCTGCGGGAGTACTGGTTCGATCGCAAGGACGAGGTCGCAACGTGGGAGGAGCGCCTGCTGAGATCGCCCGATGGCAACTGAAATCCCGATCGCCAACCTCTACTACCTCCTCTGTTACGCGTGGGGCTACGCACGGGAGCGTGAGGTCGTTTCGCTGGCCGACGCCGGCCGCTTGAAGCGCGTTCAGGATCTCCTTGGCATGGTACTCGCCCGCGGCACGGTCCGGCTCCTGAAGCGGGGCATCGCCCGGGACTACATCGAGGTGCGCGAGGACCTCCGCGGTATCCGCGGCAAACTGGACCCAAGCGAGATGGCGAAGCGGGCTCTGCGCAGCCGAGGGCTGGCCGCCTGCGAGTACGAGGAGCTGTCCATCGACGTCCTGCACAACCGCATACTGCGCTCGACCCTGGACCGGCTGCGTCGCGTGCCGGACCTCGACGAGCGAATCCGTCGGGAGGTTCGCTCCGCCTTCACGAAGCTGGTTGGTGTGCGCCTTCTGCAGCTGAACCGCAATCTGTTCGGCCAAGTGCAGATCCATCGCAATCAGCGAATGTACCGTTTCCTGCTGTCGGTATGCCGACTAGCTTATGGGCAGCTCGTGCCCGACGAGCAGACCGGGGGCCACCGCTTCCAGAAGTTCGACGCGAAGACGATGTACGCGCTGTTCGAGGCCTTCGTCGTCGCTTTCTTCCGGCGGGAGCAGAACGAGTTTTCCGTCAATCGCGGCGGGCGGGGCATCTCTTTCCTCGATGACGGCACGTGCCCGCATCAGCGCAAGTGGATTCCCGGGATGGAAGCCGACGCGATACTCGAGTCGAACGAGCGTCGCATCATCCTGGACACGAAGTACTACAAGGAAGCGCTCTCGACGCGGTACGGTAGCCGGAAGCTCCACTCGGAACATCTCTTCCAACTCCTGGCCTACCTGCGGAACCGACAGGCGGCGCTACCGACAGGCCCTCGGCACGAGGGGATCCTCCTCTATCCCAGGGTGGAAACGGACCTCCGCATCAATGTCCGGCTCGAAGGCTTCGAGATACACGCGCGGACGGTCGATCTGGCCCAGGATTGGCGCGGCATCCACGACGACATGCTGGGCCTGTTGGGTCCCGACCTGCCGCCGGACGGGCCACGGGCGGCGGCCATCGAAACGGAAGCAGCATGACGGATCGAGTGACGGCTGTGCTTTCACGGACCGTTCACCACCAACGGCTCGGCCGTATCCGGGGCGTCGACTACTCGCCCAGGTACCCTCCCCAAGCCTCCATGATGTCGCGCCGGCGTTCCAGTAGGTCGGTGCGGGCAATAGCACTCCTGACCCGGCTCCCGACCGCGTGAGCCAGGGCCTGCGCCCATCGGGCCTTGCCGGCGGCGGCGACCCGCACCACTAGGCCGTCGCGGTCCTACCGCTTGAAACATCTGACGTGCTCCCGCAACGCGCTGTCATGCGCGCCTCTGCTAACCGGTCGAGAATCTGTGTAAATCCTGTGTCTAGTGGGTTCTGTCGCTCTTCCTAGACTCTCATCTGCCCTCTCTCGACCTCCTCTAGGGATGTAGCCGATCAACGCTCACTGCGCTCCACTCTCTCCGGTTGGGCGTCGGTTTCTGTGTGGCCGTTGGAAGTCGCTCGCTCCGAGCCCGCTGGGACCGCCCCCCTTCACGCCCTGGGCAGGCTGTAAATCGCCGGACCCAAGCAATACATAGGCGCCCCTCAACCTCACCGGTTCTTCCAGTGCCGACCAGACCGTGGCAGAAAGGGCACTGCCCGTTGACGCGTACAGTCGAACAGAAACCCGCACCAAACCGCGGATAGTGCCCTCCCGCGACTCCAGAGAGGCCGCGCGAAGAGCCGCCCCAAACAGCATGAGCAGGCCCAGATTGGAGGTGCCGCCGCGAACCAGCGCCCGTTTCCGATGTCGTCAAAGACCGACCCCCTTCAACTCACCCTCCGCTTCGCCTCGCAAAGCTGTCCCTTCACGTCCTCCGGAAGCTGAATGTTCTGGAGCAGCCAATCGCAAAGCTCCACCACCCCCGCTGCGTCATCGCTACTAGAGGCCCGCTCAAGTGGCCCCAGAATCGTGCGCCCGATGACAGGACTGTGCCAAGCCAGCGAGCTACGCAATCTCCTGTGCTCAAAATCCTCCGGGGCGAACGGCACGTTGAGGTTGAGAAGCACTTCACGCAAATCTTCGCGATGGCCGCCGCTCACCGTTCTCTCGAATCTGCAAGCCGGCGATACACTCCACCAGTTCGGCTGCTCTGTAAGGACCTCCCGATGCGTCAGATTCCTCCTGTCCGGACGCCGCCTTCCCAGAAAGTAGGCATCCAGCGGAACACACAGCCGACGCAACGCGAAGGGGATTACATACTTGGCTAGCCGCCCGCCGCGCCGTCCTCTTCATCAAGCCACTTGCTGTACTTCTCGCTCGCTCGATCCAAGTAGAGGACGTTGCCCCCATCCAGATCCCGTTCGATGCGACGTTTCACGTCCTTCATCCCCATAGCGATCCTATTGCACCTACGGCGCTGGCTGTCAGTCAACGCAGGGTTCTTGTGTTGCATTTCGGCAAGCACAGACGTGACTCCGTAAAGTTGCCTGATATGCCACATCAGTTCAGCATACGCCTGAGCTTGATGCATTGCCGCGTGCATCATCGCTCGTACTTCAGGAATCTTCCTCGGATCACTCTCGCTCACTACTTCTGATCCTCCCTATTCCTCACCCGTATAGACGGGTCTGGTTTCTTCGCGTTCGCAAAAATCCTCTGCGCCACTTCTTCCATCGTAGCGTCCAGCTTAATCACGCGAGTCTCTGGACGCCCACGACGGCGCTTCTTTTTGACTTCCTTAGCCACAACTCTTATCCGAAGAAGAGAGGTTCAAGCGCCTTCTGGCTTACCTCCCAAACTTCTCTTCGCTCACCGTCTACGTAAAGATCGCAGGACGTGGTTTCGCCGTTCCATCGCGGAACGACCTCAAAGCTCTTCCCTGCTCCACCAATAGCAATCATGTTCTTCATGCACATGAACGACACAACAGACTCTTCCTTGCCCGACTCCATGCGGCGCACAGTCAGAGACGGATACCTTCCTTCGTCTTCCCGCTCGACACTAAACGTATATCCGCGTCTCTGCTCTTCTGTTAACCCATTCATGTCGCCAACGTCACGCTCCACAACAGAACGCAACGCCTCAAACTTAGCGTCTAGGTTGCATGCAGCGCGCCTCAAAGCCCATCTTGTTCTATCGCTCAACCTTGTTTTCTCCATCATAGTGCATTGAATTGTACTTTGCGAAAAGTTCTGTGTCAAGCAATCAAGTCCTGATAGCGAAGTCGCTTCTGATCCATGCCAACAGTCACAAGCGCCATCTGCTCTAGCGTGTCCAGATCGCGGATATTGTGCCGCCCGGCGAACTCGTTGACGTAGCGGTGCAGGTGCTTGAAGCTCATCCGATGGTACGTGCCGACGTAGCCGCGCTTGAACATGCTCCACAGGGACTCGATCCCGTTCGTGTGAACGTCAATGTCCTTCACGTACTCGCCGACGCCGTGGGCAACACTGTCATGCTCGTAGTCGCGCTTCAAGCCCGTGTAGGACGGGTGCTCGTCCGTGTAGACCGTTGAGCCACTGCGGACGTTGCGGCGGACGAATCCCTGTAGCGTCATCGCGTTCGTGTCGTCTACAACCCTGGCCCGGACCTTCTTGGTCTTCCGGTCCTTCACGCCGACAACGGCCTTCTTACCGGCAGTGCCGCGCCCTTCCAGCTTGCGGCGCTTCGAGGCGGGCATGTTCTTCCTCTTGCCGCCTACGAACGTCTCATCGGCCTCTACAGGCCCGTCAAGCGGTTCGTATGGGGCGTCGCCCATGAAGCCCTCCCGGATGCGCTGCATGAGATACCACGCCGTCTTCTGCGTGATTCCAAGTTCCCGGTGAATCTTCATGCTGGACGTACCCTTCAAGCCCGTGACCATCATGTAGATAGCAAAGAGCCACTTCTGGTAGCCGATCCGGGAACCCTGCATCACCGTTCCCTTCTTCACTGAGAAGTGGTGGCGGCAGTCCTTACAGCGGTAGGGCATGGGGCGGCGGTGCTTGACCTCTACGGTATGGCAGGAGCCGCAGTCAGGGCAGCAGCGGCCCGTCTCGCCCCAACGCTGATCCTCGAACCAACGCTCGGCTGCCGTGTCGTCCGGGAACAGGCGAAACATCTCCAAGATGGTCAGTCCCTCGCGGAACGCCTTGCCCGGTGCTTTGTGCTCAGTCATAGCCTCTTCTCCCTCGTCCTGTGGCTAGCACAGTACCAGAAAAGAAGATGCACGTCAACCCTTTCCCGGTCCTGTGTTAGCTTCCAGCCCGGTAGAGATAGCCACATGCGGCGAAACCCGTGTCGGGTCGCCGCTGAATACAACAGCCACTCGGTGGGCCGGATTAGCTACCGGCTTCACCACGGCAAATAGGCGGAACCTTCGCGCTCGTCGCGTGTGGCTATCACCGGCCCGACTCCAATTCCGGGGTCGCGCACACATGGAGTGATAGCCCATGCCAACAGACCACGAGATAACCATTCTTGCACTGCAAAAGAGCCTCACAGACACCGAGAGGCTACAGTTCCAGAGCGAATACAACGCCCGGCAGAAGAGCATCACCGCCTCGGTCCTGCTCGCCTTCTGCCTCGGCGGACTTGGCGCACACCGCTTCTATCTGAACCAAATCGGTTGGGGCATTGGCTATCTCCTGCTTTGCCGGACCCTTATTCCTTCCCTCGTAGCCTGCGTTGAGTGTTTCTTGATGGCAGATCGCGTCAGAAGATACAACTATCGGACGGCTGAGAACATCGTAAACTCGATGAAGATGATCTCCGCTCTCAGCAAGAACGGTTGACAGTAAATTTTCTGTCTGATGGAATTGATGCCGAAGGCCGGGGATGCGGAAGTAACAATTCCGCCCCCGGCCCCGACCAGAAGCTCCGGGAGAATCAACGCATGGTGCGGATTCTGGCCAGTGCCAAGGTCGCCGAGAACGTTCAAAGCGAACTCGGTCGCATACGTTCAGTCGCCCACATAGGGAAGAAAGGTCATATTTCAATGATCCAAGAGACAGAAGTAAGTCGTATCGACTCACCGGAAAGGCCGCTCCCTCCGTCTGAGACTCCCATCAACTTCGAAATTCACTTCTCGAACTGTAATGTCGAAATACACGCGGAAGTAAAATCGAACCCGGTAGTCGAAGAATTCGAGTTTACCGAGAAGACGGAGGAAGCGGATAAGCCAAACTAGAACAGGGGTTGGTGGCGCTTTGGCGCGGCACTAGCGTGGCTAGTCAAGTATGTAAGCCCCAACGCGAAGACCATCAAGTCAAGCTTGAACAGATCCTCTCGCTGCAGCAAGAAACCGAAGATCTGGTACCGGTTGTCAGCGTTGCCACTGCGATAGAGACGCTCAAGAAAGCCAGCCGGTGTCTCGTCGCGCCAAGCGTCGATCGCAAGCTCTGGCGGTTGCTCCAGATTGTCCGGCAGCAGATCTGCAGAGAAAGACTCCACATGCGTGTAAAGAAGCCCGATATCGTGACCGAAGCTCCTACATTTTCCGGCCTTGTCGCGGCCGCGCTTGCCTGACCGGCCATTCAAGAGAAGAATCGCTTTCATGTATTTCTCAAGCGTGTGGACGGCAAGCCAAGAGTAGTCAACATTCAGCCCCCCGACAAAGCACCACCGCGCAGTGATGTAGTTGTCGTCCGCGGTGTCGATGAAGAACTCCCGAACGATCCGGGTCTTCTCTGAGTGAATAGGTTCGAGTTCGTATGCCATGAGCGCCTCACGTTGCTGTCAGTCAGAAAAGCCCGCCCAGCAGACCATGGTCCTGGGTCGTGACTCCGCCAGCTGGACACCGGGAACGACGACCCGCAGTGTGCCAGCGTACCCGACTAGGAGGAACCAATGGGACCGGACGCTCCCCTCTAGCGTCTGAAACGGGGCGCGTCTCCTCTCCGAAGACTGGATCGAGTTCGTTCGCACCCCCGCTCCGTCGACCGGCCAACGCTGCAACTTCGACGGCGGCCAGTTCTGGCTCGTCCCCGGCGAACGCACCGACGTCCCACGGACGACTACTCCACCGCCGGCAACCGCGGCCAGTCGTCGTCATCGGCCCCTCCCACGACCTCGTTATCGTCCGCCGCGGCCTCGACTGGGGGACGACAGGGCTTCGACCGCTGGGACATGATGCGGAAGGTGCTCAGACGGCGTTCCCCGCTATTACTGCCGAGGCGGACCGAGGCGGAGCCGGAACCGAAACGTCGAGGCGCATTGCATCGACTACACCCACCTGCGCCCGATCACGGGCGCACGGACTCGTTCACGGGTGGCGCGGGTCCCGCCATCCTAGTTCGCGCTTGGTCGGAAGATGGAAGGGGATGTACTCACTGCTTTCCGCTCGGAATCTGGCGAAGTAGCAGAGACCACAGGTACTTATGGGCAAGCATGGCCAGCCACTGTCCCCCAGAGTGGTCCCGTTTTGCCAGACGCTCCGCCAACCGGTTGGGCGGCTCTGCATGAGGCCAGCTAACCGTCAGTGGTCAGCCGGCACGCACAGGTAGGTCTGGCTGGGGCTGGCAGTGCCGTCGGCGGAGCGTGAGAAGTCGTAGTAGAGACCGGTACCGTCAGGCTCGATCTTGAACATGTAGTCGTAGCTGCCGTCGTCATCGAGACCAAAATCCCAGCGTCGGTCTAGTCCCCGGACCTCAAACTGTGTCGAGTAGGTTGTGCCGGCGACCGACACTTCACCGCCGTTCTCCAGCCGAGTCAGAGTGAGCAGCAAGTTCGTGCGGTTGACGTCGGTCCTGTCGAAGCAGCGCCACGTCTCCATTGACCCAATCTTCTCCAGCGCCGGGTGACTTCCGTTCTCTGCGGCGAGGCGGTACCAACGCACAGCCGCGCTGAGATCCCGCTCCACGCCGTTCCCGATCTCGTAGCCGAGTCCGACCCTGTACTGCGCTCCGGCATGGCCCTGTTCCGCTGCCAACCGGAACCACCGTGAAGCCTCGGCGTCGTCCTCATCCACGCCTATTCCCATTCCGTAGATCAGACCGAGTTGGACTTGCGCTCCGGCATGGCCCTGCTCGGCTGCCAAGCGGTACCACCGCGCAGCCTCCGCGTCGTCCTCCGCCACGCCGAGGCCGTAGTAGTACTTCTCACCGAGGCTGTACTGCGCCTCGGCGTCGCCTTGTTCGTCATTCTCACGGGAACTCGGAAGCGTGTGTGTTGGCTCGGTGCGCCGGAGGGCTACCACTGCGTCGGGATGGCCTCGGTCGGCGGCTAGACGAAACAAGCGGATGGCCTCATCCGAGTCCTCAGGCACACCTCGTCCAGCGGCGTACATCAACCCGAGGTTGTACTGGGCCTGCGCGAAGCCCTGCTCGGCCGCCAATCGAAACAGCCGCGCAGCTTCGGCGTCGTCTCGGGGAACGCCATACCCACGCTCGTACATGTAGCCGAGGTTGGTTTGTGCTCCGCCGTGGCCCTTCTCTGTAGCCGGGCGTAGCCACCGGAGCGCCATAGCGTCGTCGGTCCCCATGTAGAGGGACCCGAGTTCGGCCATCGCTCCAGCGTGTCCCTGATTGGCCGCTCGGGTCGACCAGAGTAGAGCCTGTTCCGTTCTCTCGTCGTCATCTACACCAACGCTGCCTTCCGCGTACGCGACGGCGAGCTCGTACTGCGCGTCGGCATCACCGCCTTCCGCAGCGCCTAGGAGTTGATTGAACTGAGCGGCGCCTGGTGTTTGGGACCCGCCTCCTACATTCTCCGGCGTCGCATCCAGCTCGGCCAGTTCGTCGAGCGTGTCCCCGAACATCTCAACTGTCTGGGCGTGGCCCTGTTGGGCTGCACGATAGAGCCACCTCACGGCCTCGGTGCCGTCTTCAGGCACGCCATCCCCCTCGATGTACAGCATTCCGAGCTTGAACTGTGCGTCCGCGTGGCCTTGTTCAGCCGCCAGGCGGAGCCAACGAGCAGCTTCAATGGGGTCCTCCGGCACACCGCGGCCCTCGTGGTAGTACAACCAGAGCACGAACTGCGCATCGACGTAGCCTTGTTCCGCAGCGCGCCGGTACCACCGCGCAGTTTCGGCGTAGTCCTGAGGGACGCTCGCGCCAATGCTGTACATGCCGCCCATCTCGAACTGCGCTTCAGCGTCGCCCTGCTCGGCGGCACGGCGAATCCACTTGACGGCTTCGGACTCATCCTTAGGCACGCCGTGCCCGTTGTAGTACATCAATCCAAGGTAGAACTGCGCCCTCGGATCGTTCTGCGCGATGGCTCGCCGATACCACCGAAGCGTTTCCGAGTAGTCCTGTGGCACGCCGTGCCCGACGTAGTACAGCCGTCCGAGCATGGCTTGGGCCTCGGCATGCTCCTCCTCAGCAGCTAGCCGAATCCACTTCACAGCTTCGGTGGGATCGGCCTCCATGTATGTAGCCCCGAGTCGAAACGCGGAAGCAGCATGACCTCTTTCTGCCAGAGCCCGTAGTTGTGCAGCGTCGGACGGGTCCAGCCTGCCCGTAGTGTTTGTCTGGGGGTGAACAGCCGTGGCGAGCGCAAGACACCCGGCGAACGCGGGGACTACGAGTGCGGACCTCCTGTAGATCACTTCGCGGAAACACTAACGCACGGCGACGGATGGAGTCGCTGTCTTCATCCTCCGGACATCGGCCGGGACGCGTTTCACGCGGGGACCGTCAAGACGCAAGGGTGGGTGACCGCTCCATGTCGTCGCCGGCGACCGGCCAGACGACCCCGGGGCCTTCGTCCAAGGTTTGAGCGCCCAGCCGGGTTTGGTGGTCGGCGAAGAACGCGAGAAAGCTGCGGCCCCCATAGATGAGTAGGTCCACCGCCGCCAGCGTCCGGAGTCCGGACGCGAACGGTCGCGATGCGAAGCAGGGGCGGAATGCCGGGGAGGACGAGACGGGCGGAGCTAGGCCCCCAAGCCCGTCGCGTAGGAGTAAGGTGGGACGATCAGCCACAAGATGTAGTGCCCCTCCGAGCTGAGATGGATGCTACTTAGGGCTGGCGGCAAGCGCTTTCGGCTGGCACACTATTGGGTGTGGACAACGCAGCAAGCAGCGTGCCGTGGCCGCTCTGGATCACGATCGGACTCGCGGCTGCGGGAGCAGTGTGGGGCGTTGCGGTCTGGGTTACTAAGGTGAACGAGGCCCGGAAGGGATGGCGAGACGTCGCGACGGAGATCCGGAAGGACATCAAGCAGATCTTCTTGCGGCTCCCGCCACCGCAGACGACCGGAAGCGGAAGCCCGGTGCAGCTCACCGAGTTCGGCGAGAAAGTGGCGGCGAAGCTCGAAGCGTTGGCGTGGGCAACAGAGCGAGCTCCAAACCTGTGGCACAAGGTCGAGAGCCTCAAGCCCTTTGAGGTGGACGAGTACTGCGAGAGCCACGTCCAGAACAACCTCGACACGGCGATGAAAGAGCGGGTCGCTCAGAGCGCCTATGAGTTCGGGATCAACCGGGAACAGGTCCTGAACGTGCTCAGAGTCGTCCTACGCGAGGCGCTGTTCAACCTATGCCCAATCTGTGGACTGGGAGAACGGTACGCCAAGACCGGCGACCGGGAGGACTACATGTGTCCTCAGCACGGAAGGTTCCGGATCAGCGGCAGCGTGCTCGCTTCGTCGCTCTGGCAGGGCTCGACCCGAGAGGAAAAGGAGAAGATCCTGAAGGACGCGAACCCCGACAAAGACGGGATTCTGCACGTCAAGTCTCACAGCCGACCGAACGCCGAGTGACAAGCGCGCGCCTCGTTCCCGAACCGACTCGGTCGCCTCAGACCAGTGAGGTCCTGCCGATTTCAAACTGACGCACTACCTCGAGGGCCAGCCGCAACCAGCCGGTCCCTGTCCTTCCGTTGCAAACTGGCTCAACGCTCCGTCCGCTCAGACGCGGACCCCGGAAGAGAGGGGAAACGCTGGCTGCCGCTGAACACGCCGTGCGCTCGGGCACGACTATCGGTAACTCGCGGCCCTGCGCTCCCTGGCGAGGCTTCAACACTTGCCGTCGACTCATGATCGACCTCCGTCTACGCGCCGAACGCGCGGCCGCCGGTGTGCCCATCTACGCGAACGGCCTACGTAGCGGCCGCTGGCGCATCACGTACCGTCCGCACGGCCCCGCCGCCGCGGTGGCGCAGCGGGGTGGCATCGCCGTCGGCAGCGTCACCGAAGGCATCTACGCCAACGGTCGCCGAACCGGCATGTGGGTTGAGCGCCACGAAAACGGCGACGTGACCGAAACGCCCTACGTCAACGGCGAGATTCACGGCAGCATGGTTTGGCGGCGCAAGCCTAACGGCGACGGGGTCGAAACACCCTTCGTCAACGGCGAGCGGCACGGCACCCAGGTTCTCCGCTACGGCACCGGCACGTGGGCGGAAACCGTGACCGAAACGCCCTATGTCAACGACAAGGAGCACGGCACCGAGGTTCAGCGCAACGCCGACGGCAACGTCACTCGCGAAACGCCCTACGTCAACGGCGAGAAGCACGGCACCGAGGTTCGGCGGAATGCCGACGGCAACGTGATCGAGAGAATTCGCTACGTCAACGGCGAGCGCCAAGACCCGTAAAGGCGTTTCAGGACCGCCCGTAGAACAGCCGCGCGACCGGACCGGGGCCGGCCAGCTCCGCTTCGGTGTAGCCGGTCGCGGTCTTCGGATCCCGCCACCTTGCCGCCTGCATCAACTCCGCCGAGGAAGCCCCGGCCCAGGCGCTCCATGAAACGTGCCGGCGCGCGCTCCAGACAGTCGCTCCCCGTATGGCTCTGCTCGACCTGCCTGCCGCGTGAGCAAGGACCTGTTCCAGCTCACGGTTTCTGACTCGCGGCAACAGGACGCGACGGGGGGTCGAAGGGGGCCGCAGGCCCGCCCTCGCTAGCTCCACGGGCGTAGCGGGCGAAGCGCGCGTAGCACGTGGGGTCTCCTACTTCCGAGGCGGGCTTCCGAGGCGGGCTTCCGAGGCGGGCACCCGGCGGACGAGACATCCGACTTCCGCCAGCGACGCCAGCCTCCGTAGTACCTACTCGACCAGGAACGCGCCCCAAGCCTCCACTCGTTCCGAGCCGCGTCGCCAGCGCCGTCCGGCGTGTACATCGCCCGATGGGGGCTCGGTATCCGCACGGACGACGCCTTCGACGCGAACGGTTACATCCCCGTCAAGTAGTCACGAGGAGTTGACTGCGGCGATGGTCGAGTTCGGCAAGGCGGCTCACGAAGTCAGGAGCGCGCCTGCGGAAGTCAAGAGCTTCGATCTCTGATCTTCTTGATCTCCCGCACCAGCACAAGCTGCACATCCACGAGGTAGCGAACGCTCCTTACGAGGTTGTCCAGCGTTGCCCCCAGTACCGGGTTGCGCTCTTCATGCGGACCCATCCGGTAGTCCCCCTTTGCACTGCGCAGTGATTCCTGCGACTCCCTCAGTTCTTTCTCCAGCCCGTCCAGGTCGAGCTCGTCCAGGTTCTGATACCTCATTCGTCTTTCCCCTTCGGTTCTGAGCCGAATTCCGCCGAGGTCTGCTCTACGTCCTCCCGGCACTGCTGGATCGCCTGCTCGAACTCGCGTATGGCTCCCTGTAGGCGCATCTGCTTCTGGTAGAGCCGCCGCCGCTGGTACTTCGTAGGCTTCCGGCGTAGCTCCCGAAGCAAGCCGGCGGTCTCCATCACAGCCGCTTGGCACGCTTCCAGCGATTTCAGGTTGGCAGCCTGAACCCCAAGCTTCGCGCTCACGGCGATCATCTTCCCGATGTACTCACTCATCATACCGGTCCTCTCCTCCGCTACCCCGCCAGGAGCCGCCACGCGGCCCACAGCGCCCCGCCCAGGACCCCGGCGACCACGGGCCACCCAACGACACACCCCTCCGCGATCCGCTTGGCATCCTCAGCCGGTGCTCACGCTCCACGCCGGGATCGTATGTCATCGGCATAGTCCACACAGCGACACAGTTCTCAATGGCAACTCGGCAGGGACGTGATTCGCCGCCGCGACCTTCCGGAGAGGGCGGTTCTCTCTGCCACCGATCTACTCGACCAGGAACGCGCCCCAGGCCTCCATGACCTCGCGGCGGCGTTCCAGCACGTCGCTACGGGCGTAGCACTGCTTGACCTGGCTCCCGACCGCGTGGGCCAGGGCCTGTTCCGCCAGCTCACGGTCGATGCCCTCGTCCGAACACCAGGACCGGAACGAACTGCGGAACCCGTGCGGGCTGCAATCGATCTTGAGGTCCTTGAGCAGCCGACCGAACACGGCCGTGCCGACCATCTTTCCCTGAATCCCAGGGAAGACAAGACCTCGACGCCGGCCCCGCAGTCCATCGGCCCGCTCCAGGACCACAAGGGCGGCGCGGGAGAGGGGAACCCGGTGCTCCTTGCGGGACTTCATCCGCGAGGCGGGAACGACCCAGGTGGCCGACTCCAGATCGCCCTCAAGCTGCCGATCGCCGCCGACATGAAGTCGGCGACGTTCGTCTACGTCGACCCCGGCCGGCACACCGACAAGGAACTCCAGCGCTGGGCCACGGAGTACCGGCCCCTCTGGAGCCGGCTCCGCGAACTCGGAACCCAGCGCGCCGATCTCGAGGACTCCGGCGGCGCGTCCGGGGCTCGGATCGACGGCTACACGACCGATCACGCCCTCGGCCTCGGGCCGCAGGCTCTCGCATGACTCCGAACCGCTCCAGGAGCCTTTCCCAAAGTGGATCCTTGCAAGACCCCCAGGATCCACTTTTTCGGTCGCCGAGGATCCACTTGTCCTCATTCGAGGGCACTGCGCGACTTGTCCTTGAAACGCAAGGCGTTTCTCGGGCTCCGTCCTCCGGAAAGCGCCCTTCGGGCGCACCGACCAGACCGCCCGGGGCGGTCGGATCGGGACGTGAGCGACCCCGCCTTTCGGCCGCCTGGAGCGGCACGAAAGGCTCTCCCGCCGGCGGTAGAGGATCTACCGCCGCGGGAGGGGCGCTCTCGTCCAGAATGATCCCTCCGGGAAGGGTCGGAGGCCCGAAACGGACCGGCGGCGGTGCGGAATTGCCGGAGGCTGTGGCGACGGTGGAGACACTGGAGCCGTTGACGGGTCCGGTCGGCGGCAGCTAGCGTTGAGGGCGATCCATGAGTCGCACCAACGATCCGTTCTGCCGGCTGCTGGAGCAGGTTGTCAGGGCCGACGAACCGCTTGCGCATCCAAGCCTCGAAGACGTGGCGGACTCCGTGGTGCGGGACTACGTGAGGTCGATGGTGGATCGGGGACTCGTGGAAGGGCAACTCCACACGACTCCCGGAGGGCGTTGGACCGTCTACCCTGGACTCCAGATCACTCGCTCGGGCCGCTCATACCTGAGCCGACGCCTTGATGGCCTAGACGGCTGACGGAAGAGGGCGGATCGAGCACAATCGCGGAGCGACCGGCGCGCCGAGGAAGCGCTTCTGCGGTGACGAAAGAGGACGGCGTCGGGGCAGTGCGGCGCACCTAGCCGACCAGGAACGCCCTCCACTCCTCCATGACCTCTCGCCTTCGTTCAAGCACCTCGCTGCGGGCGTAGCACTGCTCGACCTGGCTACCGACCGCGTGAGCGAGGGTCTGGTCCGCCAGCTCCCGGTCGATCCCTCGTCCGAACACACGACCGACACGAGCTGCGGAACCCGTGCACGGTCGCGTCGATTCTCACTCGCGGCAACGGAACGCGCCGGGGGGTTCGGGGGGCTTGCCCCACCGCTCCGGTAACTGGACGGATGAAGCGTAGCGTAGTACGTCCAGTACTCTGGCTGTCGAGCTTTCGGGGCGGTGTATCAGCAGCGGCGCCGCACAGCCGACCCCGACCGCCCAACCATCTGCAAGAAGTCCAACCGGTCGCGTTCCATGCCCGACAGCCTACAGGGCCCGGATCGCGCAGGGGTTCCTTCTTGGTCATCGTGGTCGTGCGGCTAGTTGAGAATCCCGTCGTCAAAGGCTCTCAGGTCCGCAAGAGCCGTAAGCTCCGGGTCCATAGCCCGTAGAGCCTTGACAGCCTCCCGGAGAAACGCCTTTCGCCCGCTGACCAGGGCAAGCATGAGTAGCTGCATCTGGAGTAACTGCTTCTCTGTATCCTGCAAGGGTAGGGGGGTCATGGTCATGCTGAGCAGCGAAGTCTCCAGCAACTTGAGTAAGCGAGCCGTTGCCTCTTCGCCGATGAACTCGTCGGCCATGTTGTGCTGTTCCTTTCTGCTGCACTAGCTAGGTAGGCACGGTTGGTCCAGAAGCGTTGACCACGCGCAGGGCAACCGTGCAGGGACGGCCAGCCAAGGGCCTGGCCGTCCACTATTGTGTCCGGTGGGGCGCCGGGTCGCAGGCGCGTTCGTTGACGCGCAGGTAGCTTAGGATGAACTTGTCCAGTTCGTCGGAGACGGCAGACCGGATGAAGTCTCCATCGCCATAGCCAAGAGCGCCATCGGTCCAGGTTGCAGCGGTGGTCCGGTAGCCGGTGACTGTATCTTCGACGACCTTCGCGAAGCTCACTTCGACGTTGAAACTCGAAGACTTGAGACCTGGGCGCGGCTCAAGCACGTTGATACGGACGTAGAGGTAAGGGCCGAGGGTGTCGCGAGGACCTTTGTACAGGCGCGCAGAGCGGAGACGGACTTCCACAAGGTCTCGTATCTTCTTGTGGGTTAGCTCCAGGTCATCGGCTGCCTCGGGTAGCGTCTCGACCAGAACTCCCACAGGTTCGCAGTTGTTGTAGAACCGGAAGCGGTCAAGGTCAGGACTCGCGCTCCAGGCGGGCGCGGAAGCAGCGAGCGACAGGAGGATGATGACGGACCAGCCCGTGCGCCAGTTTGAGTGCACCGCGAGCCACCGTTCCGGGCCGTCCATACAAGGGGCCTCTTGACTGTTCATGGCAGCGCGAGCCTACAACGTCACACCTAGACGGGAGCCTATAGGGGGTAGTTGCCAGCGGTAGACATCGGGCGCTGATGACGACGGACGGCTCTGAGGGGGGTGAAGAACCTTCGCGCCCCAAGCCCTACCGGAAAAGGGCGTAACGCGGCCTAGATTTCAAACTGACGCGCTACCTCGTCGTTCATAGGCCGAAGAGAGCGGCTACTGGGCGGAAGTACCTACTCGACCAGAAACGCGCCCCAGGCCTCCATGACTTCGCGCCGGCGGTCCAGCACGTCGCTACGGGCGTAGCACTGCTCGACCTGGCTCCCGACCGCGTGGGCAAGGGCCCGCTCCGCCAGCTCCCGGTCGATCCCCTCATCGGAACACCAGGACCGGAACGAACTGCGGAAGCCGTGCGGACTGCAATCGATCTTGAGGTCCTTCAGCAGCCGGCCGAACACCGCCGCCCCGACCGTCTTCCCCTGAATGCCCGGAAACACGAGCCCGCGACCCCGGCCCCGCAGTCCATCGGCCCGCTCCAGGACCACAAGGGCGGCGCGGGAGAGGGGAACCCGGTGCTCCTTGCGGGACTTCATCCGCGAGGCGGGAACGACCCAGGTGGCCGACTCCAGATCGACCTCTCGCCACCTCGCCCCCCGAGCTTCGCCGCTGCGCGCTGCCGTGAGGGCCAGGAAACGGAGCGCCAGCCGCGTACCGATCCATGCGCCGGAGCCCTGCACCTTGACCAGCGCTTCGCGCAGGTCCTCGGCCGGCAGGAACCGATGGTGCTTCCGCTGCTTCCGGCCAGCCGGCAACACCGCCGAGAGAGTGCTCGTCGGATCGTCCGCTCGATAGCCG
>Ga0209754_1001173_pt1 | contig 28157 bp, 20 predicted proteins | sample MesohylBB_FD_187295 | JGI IMG/M metagenome (GOLD analysis project Ga0209754, IMG submission 187295) | Host-associated microbial community of the marine sponge Aplysina aerophoba from Gulf of Piran - sponge mesohyl, lysed by bead beating... | ecosystem: Host-associated > Porifera > Sponge >... | reverse complement strand
GGATATTGCTCAATTTAACCAGTATTGTTATTTCGTTGCTGGTGTTGTCGGCGAAATGCTGACCGAACTATTCTGTGATTATTCAGCCGAAATCAACCAGCACAGAGAAGAGCTTCTTACCTTGGCTATTGGTTTTGGCCAAGGCTTGCAAATGACTAATATACTCAAGGATATTTGGGATGACAAAGAAAGAGAGATTTGCTGGTTACCTAGAGATGTATTTTTAAAATACGGGGTTGAACTTGAAAATTTTGATTCTTCAGACCCGCGCATCATTAAAGGGATTCAAGAATTAGTGTTGATTGCCCACCAAAATTTGCAAAAAGCATTACAATACATTTTAATTATCCCGTCTCGTGAGACCGGTATTCGCCGTCATTGTTTGTCAGCATTGGGCATGGCAGTCCTGACCTTAAGGAAAATTCATACTAATCCCGATTTTACAAAAAGAGATGACGTTAAGATTTCCCGTAAAAGTGTAAAATTTATTCTTTTCACAACGCACTTGCTTGTGCGATCTAACTTTGCCCTTAGGCAATTATTTGCAGTTTTAATGATTAGATTTCGCTAAAACTGATAGGAGTTATTTGTTTAAAACTCGTATCAATAGTCGCAATACGGAACAATGGGATATAGTGTATATGTTGAAATTAATAATGCCAAAGCTTAATTCACAATTCGGAAAACATTTACCTAAGTTATACCTGTACAAGAATTCATGAATTGCTTTCATTGAAAATGTTGTCAACGCCCAAAAACTGCATCTATTTAAAATTTTCAACTGTGCTGCGATTTTTAGACAATCTTGGCCCTCCATGTTAGGTCTCGGGATTCTATGAAGATACCAATTTCATATCAAGAGGGATATGCAAAAGCAAGTCAGGTTGACCCAGAGTTTGCTGACAAATACTTGGAACATACTGCCATTGGCGACCCACTCGCAGATTCACTTGCCGACGCGTTAAATCAATCTGATTCGAAAAATCTGAACAATCTCCTTCGTTCTGGATTAAAAGGTACCCTCAGTGCCAATGATCTTAAGTCTTCGCCCGAGGCACTTAGAAACTTCTTGGAATTCTACAATCATATTCCTGATTGGGTTGATTTAAACTTATATAACCATGGGTGTCGAATGTTTCATCGCAATACCAGACTTATCTTAGCCGGTATGGTTGGAGGTGTTTTGGTCGAAGGGTTTGCAACCAACATAGCTCAGTCGTTTTTCCTGACCGGTAGAGTAAGGGACAAAGGCGTTAGACGTCTTCAGCAAAACAATCGACATATGTTGGAGATCTTTGTTCCACGGGGTTTGGAAATGTACAATGATGGATGGGTGTATTCTGTTCGGATTAGAATTGTACATGCTAAAATACGGCGTCTCCTTGAAGAATCAGATGATTGGGACGATGAATATCTAGGAATGCCGATAAGCAGTGCCAACTTAGGATTTGCAATTGCTTCGTTTTCAGCTCAATTGGTTCACCATATAAAGCGTTTAGGAGCATCATTTTCGGAAGAAGAGCGCGAAAGCTTTCTACAGGTATGGAGATATTCAGGCTATTTAATGGGGATCCCTGAATCGATTCTCTTTGCTGATGAAGAGGAAGCAAAAAGGTTAATGAATATCACACGCATCTGTGAGCCTCCCCCCTCTTTAGAATCGATTGCAATGGCTTCGTCTCTTTTAAACTCGGCTCCTCTTATTGCCGGCATCAATCAGTCTCAAGACCGCAAAAAACTAGTGAAATATATCTTAACTATTTCACGGGCACTCATTGGGGACAAACTTGCTGACCAGTTGCGTTATAGAAATTCTCCATCTTGGGGAGTATTATGGAAATTCCGGTTGTTGAACAAGATTGAATCCCTACTTCGATTCATCAAGAATGAGAAAAATCAAAATTTGAATACTATTCTAAGCGTTTCGAATTATGATGGCTCAATAGTGAACTTAAAGTTACCCGACCATATGTATGACGAACAGTCTTCTGACTGGTAAAAGTTCACCTCAATAGTTCCAACTAAACTTTCTTATTGACATTGTGTTATTCTTGGTACCATGGATACCGGATCCATGCCAACTTAACACGGACTCGCTGTTCAGCAATCTATATTCACCTTTAACCTGAACTTCACCAATAAAATGAGGATATAATTTTCTTTACATCCTTACTATAAGTAGATTTAAGCCCTATTCAATGTGACCATCTAGCGTACCAATTATGGGAACGCTCTCATTCAGACGCCCATCCACCCGTTTAAATGCCATGCTATGGAGTTTCGCTCATAAGGGGGGCTTTTTTGTTGTTCATAACCAGCGGTTTTATGCTAGTTGTCCCAATTTATTCAAAGGTGAATATCACCCGCACTTTACGAAGAACGAGATTCCAGCATTTTAATGACTTCGTTGGCGCTATTAATACCGCTAACAAGGGCACCGTTGATGGAGGGTATTTCCATGTAATCTCCGGCCAAGAAGAGATTGCTGACTTCTTGACTTAGCTTGGTAGGCAGACTTGCCATAGCCTTGAACATTCCCGGCGGACCCATGCATACGGCTTCATCCCATCGGTAGACACGCGAGAACAACCCTTCGCCAGGATTAGGAAGGGCGGAGCCAGGGGGAGGATTGCGCATCGCTGCCTGCAACATTTCCCGTTCAATCTCTTGATCGTCTAGTGGAAACAATTGAGCGGCGCGTTCACGGCCGACAAGCATATCCAGCGTGCATTTACCAGGCGGAACACAGCCGGGAAGATTAATGGACCGGTCAAGTAAGAGCGGTGTTTCATCTTCGGGATATAGAGCACCATGCCACCCTGGAGGTAGCGGTCGTTGGTCAAGACCGATCACCACGCGGCACCCCTGCGAATAGTTTACCTTGCTGAGTTCTTGATGAATAACCTCTGGAAGATCTGGAATAATACCGGCTACTTTAGTCGCTGTGACTGCACAGATTACGGCGTCAGCAGCGATAGGTCCACTATCCACAACCACACAAGTTACTTGTCCGTCTTCAATTGTAACATTCCTGACGGGCGTTGAGACGTGTATACTGTCACCACAGACTTTGGCAAGCGCATGAGTTAATTCGCCGGCACCCTTTTCCGGGGCATATATATGATCAGAATTCAGCAACATTTCTGCCACATAGGCCAGCATATATGCCGAGGCGGACCGTTCAATGTGACCCATCGTCATCTCAAGGAAACCACCTAGGGTTACCTGTAGCGTCTCTGAGACCCCGCGTCTAGCGAGGTAATCGCCGAATTTTTCACCTTCGTCAATCTCACTTATTCGGCAGGTGCTGGAGAAATTGTGATACTCAGGATTCATCTTGGCGTCCTTGACCAGCCTAATAAATCCCGGTGAAAGCAATCCCAACTTCCAAAAGGATGGTAGATTACGAAAAACATCACCGAAAGACTTAAGTGGGGTCGTCCGACTCCATTTGCCACCTCGAAACCAACCGAGGTTCATTTCAGAACGGATAAGGGGCAATTCTAATTCTTTGCACACTTGAAACGTGACATCGTATGAATGGCAAAAAAAATCCGCACCTTCGTCTATTAAAAATCCGTCAACCCGATCTCCTCCGAGTCGACCTCCAACACATGAATTGGCCTCTAAAAGGACGGTTTCAATACCTTGCTTCTGCAATGTCCAAGCCGCGCTCATCCCCGCGGCACCACCACCGATTACAATTACTTTCTTTTTCTTCTCCGAACCGTTTTTCCATACATCGTTCATCACTAGTTTCTCCTGTCGATAGCCATTAATAGAGCGGGAAGAAGCAAGAGATCGGCGATCAAGGCAAAAACAATCGTAATTGCGACGAGAATTCCAAGCACTTGGGAAGGTTCGTAACCTGAAAATGAAAATACAAGAAATCCACTTGCTAGAATGGCCGTGGTAGCCCACAGTGCTGGCCCTACTGTACGAATAGTATCCTGTATCGCTTCGGGGGAGGTTTGCCCTTTCCGGCGTCCGTTCATATATTTAGTAAGAAAATGGATTGTGTCGTCCACAATGATACCTATGGCAATCGCGCACACCACGGATGCGCCTAACCCAATCGGGCCAGAAGAAACGTATCCCCATAATCCGAAGGCCATCAATGCAGGAACGAAATTTGGTATCAAACAGATCAAACCGACACGAATGCTCCAGAATACGAGTAGCAGTATCAATGAGATGAGTCCCGTGGCAATTGCTGTACCCCATAGCATGCTATTTACATTTTGGTCGGACAGATGGGCAGAGATCATAGTGAAGCCGGTCGCCGCCTCCGCAAGATCTGGTGCATTGGCTTGTAACCAGGCTTGTGCACGCGCATCAATCGCAAGATGATCTCGGGTTGACGTATCTTTAAGCACCACACTCATTCGAGTTGCCGACTTAGAGATGTCAATACGGTCGTTGAGGTCAGCACCAAAGGGAAGCGAGAACTCGTAGAGCAGAAGAAATTGGGCTGCCAGTTCGGGATTATCTGGAATTCGATAGTACGCCGGGTCGTCACCGTGCAAATTCTTGTTCACACGCTTAAGTATATCAGAAAAAGCGAGTACGTGATGAACTTCGGGCTGATCACGAAACCATTCGGCAAAGGACTCAACAGTCGACAGGTATTGGGGATTAGTAACACCACCTTCTTCGCCTGAATCCAGTGAATACTCAATCTGGTCAAGCCCTGTTAGATTCTGGACAATGAAATCTGTATCAGTCCGAAAGGCGAAGCGCTCGTCAAAATGATGGAGCCAGCGATCACCTATCGTGTTTTGAGGGAGGCCACTTGACAACACCAAAACCACTAGACAACCCGACCACAACAACTTAGTACGTTTTGCCACGACGAAGGTCCCTAAACGCTCAAAGAAGCTTGGGCGCTCGTTTTGTGATGTGTTATTCCGAAGAGGAAAAATCGAAAGGAGTGCCGGAAGAAGCGTTATGGAATAGACAAAGGTGAACAGCAGCCCAATCGCGGCAAGATTGCCTAGGACATGAAACGGCGGCGAGTTTGATGCATTGAGGCTGAGAAATCCGATCGCAGTCGTGGCCGACGTCAGAAACACAGGGTAGAAATTTTCGCGAAGCGATTCCGATATTGCTGTGCGACGCTCAACACCGCGACGAATGCTATCCAAGGTGATCGTTGCGATGTGAATTGCGTGAGCAACTCCGACAGCCATTACGATGATCGGAACACTGGCGCTGATTGGCGTGAGCATTGTTCCCGCCCAACCTGCGACCCCCATAGTGCTGGCAACAACGAACACGATCATGACGGCTATGGCAAGAGTAGCGTAAAGGGACCGTAGAACGACAGCTGCAATGGCAAGAATAACGACAAAAACGATCGGTATCAGAGCCTGAGATTCCTGACCGGCATCGTTAAAGGTTTGGTTAAGGATCACGTTGCCGGTCAGGTAGTAAGATATATCTGGATCGTTGGCCCTTGCCTTTTCCAACACAGTATGGAGATATGTCGTAATCTCTGCCCATGCCGGTTCCTCCGGCTCGGAGAGGGCAAAACTGATGATTAATCCAGCTACACGCCCGTCGCTGGAGACTAGCTGCCCTATAAGTTCAGGTTCGTTCAGGGCAATGTTCTTGACCCTGTCCAGTTCATCATCGCTATAGGATGCAGCCCCTTCTACCAAGGGGGCAACAGCGAGGTCGTCACCGTCTGCTTCACTGAAAAAATAGTTGGTGAGCGAATTGACTCTGATGGAATAAGGCGTTTGCCAAGCGATCTCAGTCAGATTCTCAATTGCACTCAGCGTCTGACGGCTGAATACTGTACCTTCTCTAGGAGCGATGGCAATCAGCGCAGACCTTGACGCCGAATATGTGTCCTGAAGCTTATCAAATTCCAAAAGGTGGGGATTGTCCTTGCCGAACAGCACTCGATAACTGGAGGATACGGTGAGTTGCGGTGCCCCTGCGACTAAAACGAGTGCGAGCGCAGTGGCGGCGCCGACAACGAGCCATCGATAACGCAGAATAAAGTCCCGATAATGATCTAGCAACTTAGCGAACATCGTTCAAATCTCTCAAAGCCAATGTATTCCCGGTCTGAACCACCATCGAAAACAGAGTTTGGGCCGGTGCTGAATTTCCTCATCACGGGGCTAATTTCACCAGAATTCCATTCATACAAACGAACACTCAGCGAACAAATTGTTAGAAGCCAACGGTTGGACCATTGATTGCAATGGGGAGTGCCAACTGTGACAAGAATTTTGTAATCTAGTTGTGCTTTGTAATGAGTAATAGGTTTTGGAGCGGATAAGAATCTCATATGGCGATTTCATTTTGCTTTTGTCTTTGTGCAGGCATTCCCAATAATTTCACTACCGTAATTGTTGTTTTGCTTATCAATCCATTTTCTTAAATCTATGTAGTTATTATAAATTAGTCAAAATAAATTTTTAGAGGCACCACAATTTAATACCATAATTTTACCGACCCTGCTTCCACTTTGAAATAATTTAAATCATCTTTCTTCCCTAGGCTGATGGAACGACAAGCAAGAAGATAAGCAAATTCCCAAGGGCTGATTGCCGGTATAAGGTAGCCAAACCGGATGATGTGTAGTACCGAGAAGATGATGCACATATCAACTTGAATTCACTTTACCCATCAATTTGACGATTTCGGAATATTTGGATTATGATTTAAAAGGTTAATCTACAATGTACCTTGCACTCTCCTTGAATTAACTCCTTTATAATCATCCTCTTTGTTATCTATACTTTGTGGTTCTGGCTAGACGGTGAATATGTCGCTTCTTTATTCATTTCATACACTTCACTGCCCTTCTTGGTCTTATCTAAAGGAAACCGATTGCGATGGTCAAGTATCTGAGGGTCGGCTCCCTTAAGTCGACATAGATTGATTATTTTGATTCAAAATTATGATTCTACCTATGAACACTACTAAATTTGTTGCAAATAAAGAATAAGTATAAGCATCACAATTAGCGATTGATCTTTTCACTTTTTGGAAATCGTTTAATCGTGACTAGTTTTATAGCGGAGGTATAATTGGATAAAATCGGTGTTCTTATATGCGGTCATGGTTCGCGTTCCAGTGAGGCAGTAAAGGAGTTTTCCAACGCTGCACTTCAAATTCCAAAATATCTCCCCAAAGACTGGACTCTGGAATATGGCTACCTAGAATTCGCCAATCCTGTCCTTCGGGATAGCTTGGATACGCTTAGGAAAAAAGGCTGCACAAAAATTCTTGCTACTCCGGGAATGCTTTTTGCCGCAATGCACGTCAAAAATGATATTCCATCTGTTCTCAACAGTTATTCACAAAAGCACTCCATTCCTATTCTGTTCGGTAAAGAACTTGGTATTGACCCGATGCTCCTTGAAGCGTCAGTCTCACGTATCAAATCGGTTATGGAACCAACCGACAACGAAGATCCAATCCCTCTTGCAGAAACCTGTCTTGTTGTCATCGGAAGAGGAGCATCCGACCCTGATGCGAATTCCAATGTCTCTAAGGTAGCACGACTCTTATGGGAAGGCATCGGTTTTGGATGGTGTGAAGTCGGATATTCAGGAGTTACTTTCCCTTTGGTTGAGCCTTGTCTTGAGCATGTAGCCAAACTTGGCTACAAGCGGGTTATTGTTTTTCCTTATTTCCTTTTTGGGGGGATTTTAATTGATAGAATCTATGGCTTTACTGATCTTATCGCGAGTAAATATCCTAATATTCAATTTCTGAAGGCCCCTTACCTTAACGACCATCCCAAGGTCGTTGAGCTCTTTGCCGAAAGAGTAAAAGGCGCCCTGACTGGTGATAATGCCATGAATTGCTCAATGTGCAAATACCGAACAAAAGTCGTTGGATTTGAGAATGAAATCGGAATGATTCAGGAAAGCCATCACCACCATGTTGAAGGTCAAGGAGCTTCAGCGCCAGGGTCAAACGTCGAAAGTTGCAAGCTATGTGATACTTTTTGTACGGGGGCTTGTCGGATTAATCAAGACAATCATGACCATGGTCACCACCATCACCACCACCATTATCCTCACAGCAATCACCCGCATGGGCCGGAAAGCGTTCGGAAGTACCTGAAGGAATAAATGTGATTTACGAAAAAAATCCCCAAAAGATTTATGAAAAGAGTTTTTGTATAATTCAGAATGAAGTTGATCTGAGTCGCTTTCCTCCTGGATTAAGAGATATCGCAATCAGAATTATTCATGCATGTGGAATGACAAATATAATTGAGGAATTAAGATATTCGGATTCTATACTTCAAGCGGGCCTGAGCGCACTGAATTCCAAACCAACAATATTCTGTGACACTTACATGACCGCTAATGGGATAATTCAATCCTTCCTTCCACCTTTTGCTCAAGTTGTGGTTTCCGTTGATTCACCCGAGGTCTACGCCCATGCAAAAAGTAGTGATACAACTCGCTCAGCGGCCTCAGTTGACTATTGGTATCCCAAAATTGAAGGAAGTATCGTGGTGATAGGGAATGCCCCTACCGCCCTATTCCGATTACTTGAACTCATTCGCAAACATAACAAAAGACCATCCTTGGTAATCGCTACACCAGTTGGATTTGTCGGAGCTTCTGAGAGTAAATTAGAGCTAGCAAACAATGTCCTTGGACTAGACTTTATCACCGTATTGGGAAGGAGGGGAGGTTCGGCAATTGCAGCCGCTATTGTCAATGCTCTCAGCAGCATTAATCAGCAAAAACTTGAATTTGGTACAACTTAAAGCAGGCCAATTCCATGACTCGACCTTGGTTACATATTGTTGGAATTGGTGAAGCAGGCCTCAATAGCTTGAACACAGAAGCATTAAATATTCTTTATGAAGCTGATGCCATTGTAGGAGGAGAACGGCACCATCAATTAGTCCACGCTTTAGAGGGCGAAAAAATCGTATGGCCATCTCCTTTTTCAACCCTTAAGAATGAACTTGCGAAATTTCGCCCTAAGACAGTTGTGGTCCTGGTTACTGGTGATCCGCTCTGGTATTCAGCAGGCTCAAAGTTGGCCTTGGAATGGCCCGCTGAAGAAATCCAATTCTATCCTCAAATCTCAGCTTTTCAACTTGCGTGTGCACGCATGAAATGGAGCATTCCCGACGTAGAAACACTCACTATTCATGGCCGCCCTGCCTCTCACATCATTCCGTATCTGGCACCGAACAATAAACTTGTTCTTTTAACCACGGACAACACTTCTCCAAGCACTGTCGCTCATATTCTTAATGAGCGCGGCTACAACTCTAGTGAGCTGACAGTATTCGGTGCTATGGGAAGCGCTTGTGAAGTTGTCATTCAAGGCAGGGCAGGATCGTGGGAAAAAACTGAGGCGGCAAACACAATTCCACAATTTCATACCCTTTGTGTTCTGTGTAAACCCCAAACGGATCATGTCATTATCTCTAAAGGTCCAGGTCTCCCAGATCATGTTTTCCTGAATGATCGTAACTTTACTAAATGTGAAGTGCGCGCGATTACTGTTGCTGCCCTTGCTCCCTTTCGTAACAAAGTGCTTTGGGATTTGGGGTGTGGAAGCGGTACGGTTGGCATTGAATGGGCCCGATTATCTTTTGAAGGAAGCGTTTATGCGACAGAAAAAAATCAAACACGTTATGACATATCGTGCCAAAATGCCGAACGATTAGGAACCCCTAGGTTCAAGGTACACAAGGGATTCAATAAAGACCTTATTAACCAGTTCCCCGACCCAGATTCAGTGTTTATTGGAGGGGGGTTAGATATCGATCTGGTCACGCAGTGTATTGACCGTCTTAAACCATATGGCCGGCTTGTAATAAATTCGGTTACGTTGGAATCACAAGTTCTTCTTGTGAACTTATACAAACAATTTGGTGGTGAACTCATTCAAATTGCGATTGCGCGTGTCAAACCCGTTGGTTCGTTCTTAGGATGGGACCAACATCAACCTGTCATTCAATGGAGGTTTGGAAAGTGACTGGAACACTCATTGGGGTAGGAGTTGGCCCAGGCGATCCAGAATTAGTTACCCTGAAGGCTCACCGAATCATCCAAGGAGCCAAAGTTATCGCTTATCCTTCAACGGAGGAAGGAGAGAGTTTTGCCCGTGAAATTGTTGCCGATTACGTCCCCAGCGGTGTCGTTGAGATACCAATCAAAATTCCTATGGTGGCCGAGAGATATCCAAGCCAAGTGATTTATAATGAGGCTTATACATGCATCAATCATCACCTGTCATTTGATCAAAATGTCATTGTCATATGTCAAGGAGACCCTTTTTTCTTTGGCTCGTTCATGTACCTTTTTTCAAAGTTTGTGAATAAGGTGCCCATAGAGGTCATTCCCGGAATTACTTCCCTTACCGCCTGCTCAGCCGTGTCGTTACGACCACTTTGTGCTCGCTCAGACACTGTAACGGTCATCCCTGGGAACCTTAACGATAATGAACTAGAGCAGGCACTCAAAGGTGAAGGTGCCTTCGCAATTATGAAGGTTGGCCGACACCTTGATCGCCTTAAATCAATCTTGGAAAGGTTAGGGTTGTTCAATAGATCGACCTATATCAGCCATGCAACCTTAGCAAACCAAGTTGTGGCACCACTTTCCAAGGCCCCAGAAATAGCACCTTATTTCTCAATGATACTGATTCCAAGTGAAGACAAATATGTCACCTACTAATCCAATTGTGGTTTGCTTCAGCGCGAGCGGGACAAAGATTGGAAAAAAACTTGTCAAGCAGTTTGGGGGTAAGTTACTGACTAAAAGTTTATCTCCCAATCAGACAATACCTGATCAGTTGCAAAGTGCTTTCTTGGGTCAAGTACCCATTATCGGCATTTGTGCCTCAGGTATACTTATTCGAATTTTGGCACCTTTGCTTGCTGATAAAATCCAAGAACCACCTGTCGTTTGTATTTCGGATGATGGGCAGTTTGTCATTCCATTACTTGGCGGGCACAATGGGGCTAACAGGCTTGCTGAAGAGATCAGTTCTTTACTGAAAAGCCAAGCCGTTTTTACTACGGGAAGTTATACATCTTTTGGATTGTCACTTGTTGAACCCCCAGATGATTGGAAATTGGACAACCCTGATCATTCCAAATCAGTAGCCTCAGCCATATTAAATGGGCGAAGAGTTGTGATTGAAGGATATTCCAAATGGATCAAGCCCTTGAGTCATTTTCCCAATGTAACGTTCCAATCTCAAGACATCGCAACCAATAAAATTGCAATCATTGCTGAAGGGTCACCATCTCTCAACTATTTCCAGAAAAACATAGCCATGGGGATTGGATGTGTCAGAGGTTGCTCAACAAGTGAATTGCTGAACCTGATTGAATCCAAACTGGTTGAGATTGATATATCCCTTAATAATATTGAAGGAATTTACTCTGTTGATATCAAATGCGATGAGCATGCTATCCATCAGGTTGCAAGAAAACTCAATCTTCCTGTCAGGTTTTTCTCCGCTAAAACTCTGGAAAAGTTGCGACCAAGACTGAAAAATCCTTCGGAAGTGGTTTACCGCGAGATTGGTTGCCATGGAGTGTGTGAAGCGGCTTGCCTTGCACGGGCCGGCGAGGACGGTAGGTTGATACTGCCCAAAAGCAAAACACAAAATGCAACCATTGCCCTAGCTCACATTGGCACTTACAGGACCTTGCCGGGGACTCCAAGGGGGAGATTGTCAGTAGTTGGTATCGGACCCGGGAAAATAACAATGCGTTCTCCAGAAGTCACTCAGGCGCTAACACTAGCCGATGAAGTAGTAGGATATAGAGGATATCTTGACCAACTTGAAGCCATACCATCTCATTCAGCCTTGGTCCCTTTTGAACTTGGCGAGGAAGAACAACGATGCCGTTACGCCTTGGAAGCTGCTGGTAAAGGTAAGCAGGTAGTGTTAGTGTGTTCTGGTGATAGTAGCATTTATGCCATGAATTCGCTCGTCTTGGAATTAATTGAAATTCCGCAAGATCAAGGAGGTGTCTCGGAACTGGCAAAAAAAATTGAACTCAGATTTTTACCTGGGATTTCAGCTTTTCAGGCCGCATCAGCAAAGGCCGGTGGTTTGATTGGACATGATTTTTGTGCTATTTCACTTTCCAATTTACTTACAGATACAGATACTATTCTTCGTCGTGTTAAAGCGGCGGCGCAGGGAGACTTTGTCATTGCGTTCTATAACCCCGCTTCCAAAAAGCGAAAGTGGCTTTTTGAAGAAGCAATTGAACTCATTCGGATTCACCGCTATTCTCATACACCTGTATTGATTGCTAAAGCTGTTTCAAGGCCCAATGAAAATATCACCATCAGATCCCTGAGTGAGGTCCAAGTTAATGACATTGATATGTTCACTATTGTGATCATTGGCAACAGCCAGAGTCGGATGTTCTGGAGTGGATCAATGCTTAATGGTATTAATGGTTATTGGGGCTATTCGCCACGGGGGTATGACCAAAAAAGAAATAACATAATCAAGGAGAGGGAGACCGAATAGTGACCGTGTATTTTATTGGTGCAGGCCCTGGGGATCCTGATCTGATTACTGTTAAAGGACAACGTCTCATAGCTTCGTGTCCCGTTTGTATTTATGCGGGATCATTAGTTCCCAAAGAGGTCGTGGACTGTGCTCCCAAAGATGCTTTGGTGATTGATTCAGCCCCCTTAACTCTTGATGAAATCATGACTCTAATATTCCAGTCCCATGATCAGAATAAGGATGTGGCGCGTGTTCACTCCGGCGACCCTTCACTCTATGGCGCGATTGCCGAACAAATTGGTCGTCTCCGGACACAAAGTATTGATTACGCAATTATACCCGGAGTCCCAGCCTTTGCGGCAGCGGCAGCAGCGATTGGACATGAACTAACCATACCTGAAATAGCTCAGACTGTCATAATTACCAGAACGGCTATGAAGTCGACTGATATGCCTGAAAGCGAAGACCTTGCCCTTATTGGAGCTTCTAAAGCAACACTAGCAATCCACCTTTCGGTACGAAATTCGTTGGCAATCCAGAGAAAACTCATCCCCCATTATGGAGAAACATGCCCGACCGTAATTGCCTATCGGGTTGGTTGGCCTGATCAGCTGATTATTCGGACAAATCTCTTGAATATGAGGAATGAAATCAGAGCCGCTAAACTGACCCGAACGGCACTAATATTAGTTGGCTCGGCACTCGAATCTGAGCATGGCAAAGAAAGTTCCCTCTATGACGAAGCACACCAGCATATTCTTCGTCATAAGAAAGTAAGTGCTTAGAAATTTATGACTTAGCAATCAGGTCATACCGCATCATAAAGTTGAGAATTTCAAGCTTCAAAAAATCAATTTATTGGCCTTGTTGTCTTTTTATAACTTTCTTAATCAATGGCTGACAAATCATGAACTTTTACGGTCATGTCAGGACAAAATTAATCCTCCAGCAGGTACTTGTGAGACGCTCAAAGCTAATCTGATTTCGCTTACAGGATGTTTTTTCGAATAACCAAGTCAAGAAGTGCTCCTGACGGCTCCCATTCACCCATCGTTTTGTCGAAATCTATGCGAGGGGAAAAGTTTGGCAAAAAACGTGGCCTAATCTCAAACACCATGGAACCATTAGAAAAAACTAGCCACTCATGTACCAACTCATAAGGAATTGATGATGAACAGCTTCCAGCCACAACTCTTAATTGTACCGCGGACCTCTCATTTTGAATGTCAGCACCTTTCAACTTGATTGACGCTCAATAGCTTAATGTGTGCAGGAAACAGAAATTTTACTTTGATGGTAAGAATGGCCCACTCACTGCGAGATTAAACTCAACCTCTTCCTTTTTTTCCAATTACCATTAGGGTACATTGCCAGAATATCCAATATGGGCTGGTGCAACGAATAGTTGTTATCTCTGCTGTTTGTAGGTCTTGATGGGTTATCTCGGTTTCGAGTTACTATATGGGCCTGTTCGAATTGGTGAAGAGTTTAACGGCGAATTGCTTCACGGCTGTTTGGTTTGTAAAACTTACCGTATGCATTGCTATAAATTCCATAATTTTCACCGTCGGCAATAAAGGTGATGTGGTTTTGCTCCAACTATCTGATAGTCTTATCTTCGCAAGAGCAAGAAGAACCCATCCTGAACGGTTGTTATATTGTGTTTTAGGCAACCCCAATTCTTTTAAAATAATTTTTCCTTTTGTTTTTTTGAGAATCTTAAAGATTAATCCCTACCTCCTGTGGCTAAAGTCTAGAAATGGATTGACAATCAGATCTATTTCAAAAGTCTCATTCGTCATCAATTGTTGCACTTGTTTACCGATTTTATTTACATGTTCTCTAGTGGGAAATTTCATAATTCGAATTTCAGTAGCTTTAACTTGCGTATTGCCCGAAATGCATCTGAAATATTTATCCATAAAGGATGAATTAATAATTGCTGCAAGGCCAAATGCTTCTGTATTTGTCAGCTTCCCTCTTTTTACACCGATATAGTTTATTTTGTTACCAAAGGCAATCAGATGACAGTTATGGGTACTTTCAAGATAAACACCCGCAACCAAACGGCGCTTTTCATCTTTTGAAGAAAAACGCTTTAACAATACAAAAGTTCCATTTTCCAAAGTATGTTTTTCATGCCCCTTATTAAGCAAAAAAGAAACTTCTTTTTTATGGGTTCCTGTCCAAGTGGTCGTTAAGGGTGTTACATTGTGCGAACGATATAGAGGAATGGAATTAGATGTCCAAGTTTCCTTTGTAATGTACTGAAGTGCCCTATGCTCAACAACTCGACCCGTTGAAATAAAATATCCCGCGCCTTCAAAAGTTGTCGGTAAATTTTCAGCCTGCCGTAATATAATGGCATCATCGGCAGATTCAGGAATTCGTATCATTCGTTGATCATTGGAGAAATCAATTATGAGTTTGTATGGATATTGTTTTTGTTCTGCGTGACTTATGCTTCCGTCACAATCACTTGAACACACTGTGATGTTTTCTTGGATTTGCTCTTTTACAAATCGGCAAATGATGTTTTCTTGTAATACTGCTGAATCACTATTGTTGAAAACTTTGTCGCGGTGTTTGAAAATATGAATTAAATCTAATGCTGAATGGCTTAACAGGTATTCTCGGAACCCTTTGAAATAAAGTCCATTGGTAAAGCTTCGAGGTGTAATTGTCACCATCTGTCCGCCAACTTTGATACATGCCAGAACAACAGCCATGAACGAGGCATAAATGTTTGGGTCGCCATGATATAAGTCTGCAACGACTTTTGCATATGTCGATTGATTTAGACTGTATTTAAAGTAGGGAGGATTAATTGCGGCCACATCAAAGCCTTGAAGCCCTTTATCTTTGTCAGGTCGTGCAGTTATGAAATCTTCACAACGAATTTCAAAACTAAAACTACCGTGCCGCATCTTGAAAGAGTCCTGAACAATTTTTAGGGTTTGTTCAAGATTAGGAATGGCTTCATTATCCAATTCAAAAAGAACCGCGTGAACAGTCTTACAACCAATGTCCAAGCACCGTAGCGCAGTCGAAGCAGTTAATATACCAGTACCTGCTCCAGCATCCAAAATACGAACAGTCTTACTTTTGGGCTTGGAGATTAAAGAAGCCATGTACTCGGAAGCAATCCAGCCGGTAAAATATTGCCCCAAAGTCTTGCGTACATCAGTAGGCTTTGAACAAAGAAAGTCACTTTGAAGACAAATTATGTCTTTCATAGGGGTACTTAATTGTAATTGTTCAGACATTGGTATTCAAAAAATATAGAAATCAATCATGACGGTCTTACTAGGAATTAAAAAATAGGGCTTTCCTCAGTTGGCATAATACATACTTACACCCTTTTTCCCTAACAATAGCCCTGAATATTTGATTTTGTTCGCCAATCAAGGCTATTTGCCATTTATCAATTAAATAAGGCGGAAGGTGAGTATCACTCTGCTTCTGGGCGCTGGAATCTATGTCGAAACCGGTCGGCAAGGTCTTCATAACCGACCTCACCACTGGCGACACTGACAAACAAGTCCGTTATCTCATCGTCTTTCATATCAACTTCCCAACCACTTTTTTCGGCCAACAAATCAACTAGGTAGAGTGCTGTTCGTTTATTCCCATCCACAAAACCGTGGTTGGTAATAATCCCGTGCGACAGGGCCGCCGCCTTCTGCCAGATCCAGCGGTGGTAACCATGGTAGGGCCGAGCCAAAGCCGCCAGAATTATGTTCTTATCGAGAATACCTGGCATCCCACCATCCAGCAGAGCATACTGATGTCCCTCAATGGCATCCTGCCAGGTTACACGATAGGTCTTCACTTGTTGGCTAGGGCCACCAGTGCTTCACGTCGCTTGACATACGTTTTCTTGAATATTTGTTCCGAGGTCAAGGTTGAAGTCTTTACCTTGCGATGTTGTTTGGGCTTCGTGTCCACTGTCTTGGACAATGTTACATCGCCTTTCATCTCGTCCTGCTTAACCATTATCCATTCCTTTTAATCAACATAAACCGAACTTCGGTGTCTTATGATAACCATTAATTTCTTTTCTGTCAAAGTTAATATTTCAGCCACTTGCTTGCAGATTGACACCATCTTAAATAAATTTAATTCGGTGTAAAAATAACTTGATACCCAACAAAATAATGCCAACCAAAAACATATTTGGAAACCAATATAACGTACTTTGGAAATGCTCAGTAAAATTTATAGGTGCTTTAAGGATTGGAATTTTCAAGGCATAAAATATCACCAGTCAATGCTGAATGTAAATATAGAAACACCAAGGATAACTATGCTAATAGTTTTTATAATCTTCTTGAGCATAAATTTCATTTCACACATTTCTATTTTTGTTGCAACAAATTGAGCCTTGTTTAAGCGCAAGGGCTAAACCCATTATTTCTCGACTTCAGACATTTTAGCATTTTTCAAAAAATTATTCCCCATTTATTGGTCATTTAAGTGCAGTTCAATTGCATTTTTGAAATGTAGTGTTTTTTTGGAGTCAGACCCTTATTTTACTGGAGTTTCAGCGATTACATGTCGGAAGTCAAGAAAGAAGAAGAGAACGGATTGGTCAAGCCTGACTGATTCCAGATTTCCATGAGTAGGGCCTTTGAGACACATAGAAAGTAAAGTTGGGCTAGACATTTTGTTAAATCAAACGTGAGAGATTGAGACCAGTATATAGAAGTGTTCTAGGAAACGTCGTTCACTAGAATGAGAAAATAACCACTCACTCATTCTCGTTGCGCTGGCAAATAATGTGTGAATAAGAACCACATACATTGTCTGCCGCCAAACCAGTGTCCGGAAGTTGATTGCCAAATGAATCGATAACTCCAAACAGTCTTTTGAATTCAGAGTTGATTTTGATCTGTTGCGAATAATGGAACTCGTGCCCCGAGAAGGAATATCCAGCAAAGGGAGTATCTTTCAACCCCTGAAGTAACCTGTAGCCCAAGTGAAGCTTGGGTGATTTCATAGAGGTTGTGTGGGGAAGTAAACCAAGCATTGGGTGTTGATGACCCTCCTTATCCTCAAGTATATTGCCGAGTACCATGAACCCTCCACATTCGCCATATATAAGGGCACCTCTGGATTGCGCCAACCTCATTTTATTCTTATAATTAGTATTGTTGGCAAGCAAATCTGGATATAATTCTGGATATCCCCCAGGCAAGAAAACTGCATCAGCATCTTCTTCAGGACCCTCATCCTTAAGGGGAGAGAAAAAATTAACTCTAGCACCGGCTGAATGCCACGCATCAAGCTGATGGGTATACATAAAGCAGAATGCTTGATCGTTAGCCACTGCAATGTTTTGTCCCAAAGGAATTAAGCTGGTGTTATTTGTAATGCTTTTTACGAGTTTTGGTGCGTCGGCTAGTTTTAATATTTGGTCAACATCAATTGATTCAGTCATTTGATTTGCTATGCCGCAAACCAGCTTTTCTATGTCTAAATTTTCTGAAGGAGTGACTAATCCCAAATGTCTTTCTGGAATAGCGAAGGATTGGGCTTTTGGTAGCCAGCCCAATAATTTAATGTTATGCTTATTGAGTTGATACGTGGCACCAAGAAGATGCTTGTTTGAGGCAATTTTATTTAGAATAACCCCAGCTAATCTAATTTGGGGGCGAGCCTGACTTAATCCCAATGGAGGAAGTAAGATTGATTGGGACTGTTGAGAAGCATTAATGATCATGACAATGGGGAGATCAAGAGCTTCAGCTAAATCAGCAACACTTCCCCTCCCCTCTTCTCCAGCTCCATCTAAAACCCCCATGGCTCCTTCAATTACTAAAATGGTTTCCTTTTTAGTGTGGCTGAGTGATAACCTCCTTGAAGCAACCTGACCAATTAATTCTTGACTCATAGCCCAACTATCAAGATTGACTGATGGGATACCGCAAGCAACCGTGTGGAACATTGGATCAATGTAGTCTGGGCCCGCTTTGGCAGGTAATACGTGAATGTTTTTCTGAGCTAACACACGCAATAGACCAAGAGTGAAAAGCGTTTTTCCTGACCCAGAACAAGGGGCCGAGATGATTATTCCCTTAATTGTGTTTCTCCATCAAAGTCAAGATATCTCCTTTCAGGAACTACTTGAATAATGAATACCCTTGGGATTTTTTAGAAGGGAATTGATGGCGGGAGTAATGATTCTGTGAAGATGAACATTCCAACCAATACAAATGATAGACGGAGCCTTCATTTCATATGTTTTTACATCTTCAACCACCTTACCTAAGGTGCTTTCTAAAAACCTCTGCTCCTCCAAAGTGGCATTGGATATCACAGCGATCGGTTCCTCTCGTTTTCGTCCATAAGTCAAAAGGCATTTGACAATCTTATCTAAGTTTTTAATTGCCATGTAAATTACAAGAACTTGAGAGCCTTTTGCTAATAACTCCCAGTTCAATGCCTGAGGGGCATCGCCAAATTGATCATGGCCTGTCATGAAAGTAACACTTTGATTAGTTTCTCTATACGTAAGAGGAATTCCGGCATAAGCCAATCCCCCTATTCCTGCCGAGATGCCCGGAGTAATTCGAATGGGAATTTGATCCCGTGCGAGGGCTAAAGCCTCATCACCACCTCTTCCGAAAACGAATGGGTCACCTCCCTTAAGTCTCACTATCCTGTTTCCTTTCTTGGCAAGTTCAATCAGGATGTGCGATATATCTTGCTGTGTAACTGATGGTTTGCCCCCCCTTTTACCCGCATAAATTTTTTCAGCTGCAGGATTGCATAACTCTAATAGCTTTGAATTAACAAGCGCATCATAGATAACGACATCCGCCCTGCTTATAGCAAACATGCCATGCATAGTGATTAAACCAGGGTCTCCAGGCCCAGCCCCCACCAGCCAAACAAGTCCTTTAGGGAAAGGTGGAATTTCGGTCCCCGTTGTTGTATAAAATCGGTCAATAAATGACATCGTTAACCTAGAGTTGCCCACCACTTAAAATTTTAGATTTTCTCATAAACACGAATTTCTCAGCGATTTCTTCCGATGAACTTCTATTGCGAAGTATATGGGGTTTTATTTCTTCAAAATAAAACCCTAATTTGTAATACTCATATCAATAAGTTAAGTTGAATAATAATTTCAAAACTAATTTATTGTGTTGACTTAACGTAACTCACTTGCTGCGGGTTTTAAAAATTTTCTCTCACATTTATAAATGACATTTGATCTCACCGGTCTCATAACGCTTCCCAATACTTCATGAACAAAACTAAACTTAGAAATGGTTATACAACGGGAGCTTGTGCAACTGCTACAAGTGTGGCGGCATTCAACGCCCTTATAAGCGGCCGGTGGGAAGATAAAATCACAATCCAATTACCGCGAGGAAACCAAGCAACGTTTGAACTATGTTATAAACATCTTGAGTCCAATTGGGCTCAAGCAGGAACAATCAAAGATGCTGGCGACGATCCCGATATCACCCATGGAGCAGAAGTGAGATCTAAAGTTTGGATTGATAATTCAATAAAAGGAATTCAGTTTCGTGGAGGTCAGGGAATTGGAATTATTACCAAGCCCGGTTTGCCATTACCAGTCGGTGAACCAGCTATCAATCCTGTTCCTCGGGAAATGATCAGGTCCTCAATTCAGACCGTGGCAAACGAACTTCAAGTTGATGCTAATGTTGTCGTGGAAATCTCTATCGCTAATGGATCCGAACTCGCCAAAAAGACATGGAATCCACGATTAGGTATTGAAGGCGGCTTATCAATCCTTGGTACAACGGGTATCGTAAAGCCCTTTTCATGTTCGGCTTGGATTGCCTCAATTCATATGGGAATCGATGTCGCCAAGACCAATGGGGCAAAGCATGTCTGTGCTTCGACTGGCTCAGTCTCTGAACTTTCGGCACAAAAACATTTTGGCTTGCCAGACTGGGCCATGCTGGATATGGGTGATTTTGTCGGGGGAACTCTCAAATATCTCCGTAAGCATCCAATTCCAAACTTAACAATCGCTGGTGGATTTGGCAAAATATCAAAACTAGCTAACGGAGCTGGTGACCTTCATTCCAAGCGTTCTCAGGTTGATTTTGAATTCTTGTATCAACTCGCTTTAAGTGATCAAAACCTCAACAATACAATGCCGTTGAACGATATTTTGAGTGCGAACACAGCAAACCAAGTTATCGAAATCTGTGGAGATAAAATCGCTCAACTCGTTGCGAAAAAAGCTCAATCAGTTGCCGCTACAATGCTGCAAAATGCACCAATCAATGTGAACATAATGATTGTCGACCGACAAGGACAAATTCGAGCTTCTACCCATAATGATGGTCTCAACAATTTTTGAATGAAACCCTTCATGAAGATACTTGTTCTAGCCGGCACAAGCAATGCAAGGCAATTATGTCAGCAATTGAATGAAATTCAAGGGTTGCATATTATTGCTTCATTAAGAGATGACCCGTACTATTCGGAATACCCTGTTCAACTTCGAACAGGAGGATTCGGAGGCATAGAAGGTATTGTCTCTTACATACGAATGAATGCCATTGATATCTTGATTGATGCTACGCATCCTTTTGCTTCCCAGATAAAACTAAATGCAATACAGGCCGCAAAAAAATTAGGTATTGAATTACTCGTCTTGAAGCGCCCTCTGTGGCAACCAACACCTGAATGCCAATGGATTAGTACTTCTACATTACTTGGTGCCTGCGAATTAATCCCAAAAGGATCAAGAGTGTTGGCGGCTATTGGTCACAAGAATTTATTTCACCACTTTCCAACAATCACGTCTCGACTCGCCACATCAAAGGTTTTTTTACGTACAATGTCACCGATTTTCGACCATTTACCATCACATTGGGAAGCCATTCATTACCGCCCACCTATATCGGTCAATTCCGAACTAAAGTTGTTTGATCAATACAGAATTTCCTGTTTGTTATGCCGCAATTCGGGAGGAGTTTCCGGTCATCACAAACTCACTGCTGCATCACAACTGGGACTACAGATATTTATGGTGAACCCACCAAAGATAAATTATGGGCATGAAACCAATATCAAATGTTTCAATTCTGTTGAGGAAATAATGAATGAGAGGTTTAAGTCAGGATGAGTTAACTTAATTTCCTTAAACTAAACGTTATATTCGTATCACTCAGATGAATAAAGTACAAGGCCGTGATTGATGAAAAAAATACCGACGACAATCATTACTGGTTTTCTAGGAGCAGGAAAAACAACCCTCGTTCGTCATCTCCTAGAACACTCCAACAATCAACGCCTTGCTCTGATCATTAATGAATTTGGTGAACTTGGCATTGATGGAGAACTTTTACAAACCTGCAATGAAAAGAATTGTCACGGGCAAAGTATTATTGAATTGACCAATGGTTGTATCTGCTGCACTGTTGCCGAAGAATTCACCCCAGCGATAGAAACTATTCTTAACCAAAATCCTCAACCGGACCACATTGTCATTGAAACCTCAGGTTTAGCTCTTCCACAACCTCTTGTCAGAGCCTTTAACTGGCCTGAGATTAAATCTCAGGTAACAGTTGATGGGGTCGTGGTCGTCGTTGATGGACCGGCTTTGTCCAATGGACAGTTCGCAAGTGATCTCAAAGCCATAAAGCAGCAGAGAGCGAATGACGAAGAACTTAATCATGAAACTCCCCTCGCTGAACTTTTTGAAGACCAGTTGGCTTGCGGCGATTTAATCATACTCAATAAAACTGATCAGCTTACCAGCGACACAACCACGCAGTTAATACAGCAACTAGACCATGCCACCAGGGAGGGGGTTCGCGTATTAAAAGCTACAATGGGAGCCATTGAGCCCTCCGTGCTTTTAGGCCTTGATATGGCTACCGAGAACGATTTGTTGGTGCGCCAAGAAATTCATCATACCCATCATGATGAGAGTGTCCACCAAGTTCATGACCATGATGAATTTGAAAGTTGGGTTGTTGAATTACCTTCCTTCACCCACCTTGAACATCTCAAACAGGTTATCAAAAAAGCCATTGTTGATTTCAATATCCTACGCGTTAAAGGATTTAGTGCGATCAATGGAATCCCCCGCCAGTTAGTCCTTCAGGCTGTTGGTCCCAGAATTGATTGCTATTATGATCGACCCTTCAGACCCGATGAAGAATTTTCCACTAAACTTGTTTTCATTTCTGAAGCGGGAGTGGATAAAATCAAACTCTCCCGGCAACTCAATGAGTCTGCGACCCAATGCACATTATAGCGACTCATTCAAAGCATATCCCAGATGGCAGTGAACCAGTTGACCTCAATCAAAACCCTGCAAGTGTTGTTTTTCTTTCAACCGCTGATACTGATCTTGCGATTTTATCACAAGCCGTTCAGAATCATCATTTTGAAGAGAATTTTTTACGTCTTGGTCAACTTTCTTGGCTCACCCATCCTTATTCGGTTGATTTGTTTCTTGAACAAACTGCGCTGCAATCTAAACTCGTTATATTAAGGGCTCTTGGCGGGTTATCCTATTGGCAATACTGCCTTGAGCAATTTTCAGTACAATTACAAGACGCCAATAAAACAATCGTCATTTTACCTGGAGACGATCAGCCTGACTTAGAATTGCTTGCATTATCAAATATTTCTAATCGCCATTGGGAAAACCTCTTCGGATACCTTGTTGAGGGGGGACTGACCAATGCCATCCATTTTTTGTCTTACACGCAACATATTCTTGGTCAAGAACCACGACCTCCCCTACCTATTCCAGAATTAAAAAACGGTATCTTCATCCCTGGTACGACACAACCAAATCTTACCCATTGGCAATCAAAGAGAAATAAAGAGCATCCTGTTGCGATCCTCGTATTTTATCGTGCGTTATATCTCAACGGTAATATTAAGCCCATTAAAGCCATGATTAAGGCCTTAAAGGATAGAGGGATAACCCCCCTAGCCATTTATCTCACTTCGCTTAAAGATAGTGTTTCAAGGGAGTATCTTGAAAAGATCATGACCGAGGCTGAACCCGATATAGTTCTTAACTTTACCAGTTTTGCTCTGAGTACTACTTCTGGGACGTCTGATTGGAAACCGACCATCCTTGATGCCATCAATAAACCAGTATTGCAGGTATGCCTAGGGTCTAGTAATCAGGAGGCTTGGCAGGAAAATAGTTGGGGATTGCAATCGCGTGACATCGCCATGTCAGTTTCCCTTCCCGAGCTTGATGGTCGAATATTTACGCGGGCAATTGCGTTTAAAGAACAATCCCCAATCAACGCCGATACCCAATATGCAGTCACGCTCCATGAACCGGTTCAAGACCGGATAGAGTTTGTTGCCGACCTAACTCAAAACTGGATTAGGCTAGGCAGAAAGTCTAATCATCAGAAAAAAATTGGATTGATTTTTGCCAATTATCCCAATAAAGACGGCCGAATTGCCAACGGGGTGGGACTTGATACTCCTCAATCTGCGGTGAATATAATCAAGGTCCTTAAAAGTCATGGTTATAATATTGTCAATCCTCCTCTGTCCGCGCAAGACTTAATTGCACTCCTCCAATCGGGGCCAACAAATAATCTTGACAAGCTTTTACAGTCAGAAAAGAGGATTACCTTGGCGGCAAGCAACTATGTCAAGTTTTGGAAGTCATTACCCATAGTTGTACAAGAGGCAATTGAATCTCGATGGGGGAATTATCAGGATGATCCTTTCTTTGTTGACGATGCGTTTATCCTTACAGTCCATGAACTCGGCCACTTAGCCATTGGTATCCAGCCAGCAAGGGGATATAATATTGACCCCAAGCAAACTTACCATGATCCTAGTCTCGTTCCACCTCATAATTATCTCGCTTTTTACTTTTGGTTACGATTTGAATTTAAATCCGATGCACTCATACACTTGGGGAAACATGGAAACCTGGAATGGCTACCGGGAAAGGCTTTGGCTTTATCAGAAAATTGCTTTACCGATGCTATTCTTGGTCCCACACCACATTTTTATCCTTTCATTATTAATGATCCAGGCGAAGGAACACAGGCAAAAAGACGGACCCAAGCCGTGATCATTGACCATCTTACCCCACCAATGACCCGAGCCGAGTCCTATGGAGTTTATCACGAGCTAGAACAGTTGCTTGATGAATATTACGAAGCCCACGGTTTGGATAGAAAGAGAACGAAGTATCTTCAATCAAAAATTACTGAGACCCTCACTCAAACTCAATTGGCTGAGGATATCGGCATTAAATTGAATGAGGATCTTGATCAAAAACTCACCAAATTGGATTCTTATCTATGTGACCTCAAAGAACGCCAAATTCGTGATGGCTTACACATATTTGGACAATCACCCGAGGGTCAACAAAAGCGAGATCTACTCGCTTCTCTCGTTCGCATACCCCGTCACGAGGGTAAGGGATTTAACGCCTCTTTCCTTAGAAGCTTAGCCAAGGATTTAAACTTATTGGAAGGTTTTGACCCACTTGATTGTGAACCTGCGAGCCAATGGATAGGGAAAAAACCAGCTCTTTTGCAATCAATGAGTGATAGTAACTGGCGAACCAATGGCGATACAGTCGAAAGACTCGAACTCCTATTTCTCAATATGCTGGACCAAAAAACTCCTCCGCGCCATTCCACCAAGGATGTTTGGAATTACACCATTAATACGCTCAAACCGCGTGTCGAGTCATGTGGCCGCTTGGAAATTGCGAGCTTAATAAAAGGCTTAAATAGCGAATTTGTTCCCCCGGGGCCTTCCGGTGCACCGACACGTGGCCGTGCCGATATTCTCCCAACTGGGCGTAACTTTTTTTCGGTTGACAGCCGTTCTTTACCCACCCGAACAGCTTGGCAATTGGGCTGGAAATCGGCTTCCTTACTCATTGACAAATTCGTTCAAGATAAAGGTGATTGGCCAAGACAACTCGGTTTAACGGCTTGGGGTACTTCCAACATGCGAACAGGTGGTGATGACATTGCTCAAGCCTTAGCATTAATGGGGGTAAAGCCAACTTGGGACGATAATAGTTCACGAGTCACTGGCTTTGAAATTCTTCCTCTTTCTCTCCTTGGCCGACCCCGAGTTGATGTGACTCTGCGCGTGTCAGGATTTTTTCGGGATGCATTTCCTTTTCAGGTTGATTTGGTCTCAGCGGCAGCCAAAAGCATCATGCAACTTGATGAACTCCCACATGACAATCCAGCCTCTGAAGCCTATAAACGCGATCTAGAAATACTTGGCGAAGTCAGAGCCGGATATCGGGTTTTTGGTTCAAAACCCGGGGCTTATGGAGCAGGTTTGCAGGCTTTGCTTGACGAACAACTCTGGGACCAAAGAGCACAACTTGGCGAAGCCTATCTCGAGTGGGGAAGTTATCCTTTGGGGAGCGAATCGAATGGGCACCAAGATGTGGAGTCTTTTTCCCGTCGACTTGCTATAACACAAGCCGTTCTCCAAAATCAGGATAATCATGAACATGATATACTTGATAGCGATGACTATTATCAATTTGAAGGGGGAATGTCAGCTGCCATTGAATCGTTGGGAGGAAACGTGCCTATCATTTATCATAATGATCACTCACGCCCAGAACGTCCTGTAATCCGTACACTTGAAGATGAAATTGGACGGGTTGTGAGAGCACGAGCAGCCAATCCTAAATGGTTGGATGGGGTAAAAAAACACGGCTATAAAGGAGCGTTTGAAATTGCCGCAACAGTCGATTATCTATTTGCCTTTGCCGCAACTACAAATGCTGTAAAATCCCATCATTTTGATATAACCTTCGCTTCTTATATTGAAGACCTTTCAACATTAGAGTTTATCAAAGACAATAATCCTGACGCCTTAAACGAAATTCTTAACCGCTACCGCGAAGCTCTAGAGCGCAATCTATGGACTCCCCGGTCAAACTCTGCCCGCAACACACTATTTGAACTTTTGGAGAAGACCAATGACAGCTGATGACAATGATCGCCATAAGACTAAAATGGCCAAAAAGAAAGCCGCACGCGACAAGATAATGTCGTCCAAAACCCAAGAAAAAGGAATAATTATCGTTCACACCGGTAAGGGGAAAGGCAAATCCTCAGCAGCCTTTGGTATGGTATTCAGGTGTATTGCCCATCAGATGCCCTGTGCGGTTGTACAATTTATCAAAGGGGGAATGAAAACAGGGGAGCGCGATTTGATCACTCAGCATTTTCCGGATCAATGTAAATTCTTTACTATGGGCGAAGGCTTTACATGGGAAACGCAAGACAAAGAACGAGATATTAAGATGGCTCAAGAAGCCTGGAAATTAGCAAAAAGTTTAATCCTTGATAACAATATACGGCTGATTTTGTTGGACGAAATTAATATTGCCCTGCGCTATGGATATCTGGATATTAATGAAGTCGTGATGTTTCTGGAAGATGAGAAACCGGAATACTTACATGTTGTTTTAACGGGTCGAAATGCTCACGAAAAACTCATTGAAGCGGCCGACCTTGTCACTGAAATGACCCTCGTTAAGCATCCTTTTCGATCTGGCGTCAAAGCTCAGGCAGGGATTGAATTCTAATGGGGTGCATGCGATTCTGTTAAGGAAGAGCAGCCAATAATAGTCATTCCATATACGCAAGCAATGATTGACTTGTCATGGCGAAGGGAAAATTACAAACCTGTTCCCATGGCATGAAACGGTCTTAAATCCTAAAACGGGTGAGCAAGTAAATTATGGCCGCAAAAACAATTATGTTTCAGGGGACTGGCTCGGATGTCGGAAAATCCCTCATAGTCGCGGGAATAGGACGTTACTTGAATAATCAGGGATATCGAGTTGCGCCCTTCAAACCCCAGAATATGTCTAATAATTCATCCGTGACACTGGACGGTGGTGAAATTGGTCGAGCCCAAAATCTTCAAGCAATGGCATGTGGAATTAAACCCTCAATTCATATGAACCCCATACTGCTTAAGCCCGAGGCCAATCATAAATCGCAAATTATTGTACACGGTCAAATTCACAGTTCGATTGAGAGTCAAGACTACCTTTCCCTAAAAAAGCATCTGCTTGAACCCGTATTGGAAAGCTTCAATCAATTGACCAGCTATTATGATATCGTTTTGGTTGAAGGTGCAGGTAGCCCAGCAGAAGTTAATCTTCGGCACAATGATATCGCCAATATGGGTTTTGCCCTCGCCTCAAATGTACCCGTTATCCTGATTGGGGATATTAACAGGGGGGGAGTGATAGCACAGATGGTTGGAACGCATGCCGTTCTTGACCACGATGATCAAGCGGCAATTAAAGGGTTCATAATTAATAAGTTTCGTGGAAATCCAAGGCTGTTTGATGAGGGTTTCAGTTTAATTGAACGCCTGACCCAATGGGAAGGGCTAGGTGTTATTCCCTGGCATGAGGCTACACGGACACTCCCAGCTGAAGACACACTCTCCTTATCGTCTATACCCACTAATCCTGAAGCCCATTTAAACATATGTTTTTTAGTTCTGGACCGTATCGCCAATTTTGATGATCTTGACCCTCTCAATCTGCACCCTGACGTATGTGTTAAACCCCTGTTTAGTGGCGAACCTATACCACCTGATACTGACTTAGTGATTGTTCCAGGAAGTAAGTCAACACGAAATGATTTAGAGTTAATCAACAATAATGGCTGGCGGCA
>Ga0209754_1001172_pt1 | contig 28187 bp, 32 predicted proteins | sample MesohylBB_FD_187295 | JGI IMG/M metagenome (GOLD analysis project Ga0209754, IMG submission 187295) | Host-associated microbial community of the marine sponge Aplysina aerophoba from Gulf of Piran - sponge mesohyl, lysed by bead beating... | ecosystem: Host-associated > Porifera > Sponge >... | reverse complement strand
AAGTGAAGCTCAACCACCAGAACCGGGTGACCACCGTACTTCCACAAAATAAAACCCACTGTATCCTGCTCAAACAAGATGCAGATCTGAAACCATTCCAGCGAAAAGTCTTTCAGGCCATGGGACTGAACACCGGAAATTATACCCGACGAATCAAGGCGAAACGCCCCCCAAAAGAGGACGCCGACCTGTAAGAAAAGAACGAAAAATAGCCCTTTTTGAGATCCCCTGAAAAATAGGGGACAGCAAAGATCCGCGAAAAAATCCACTACAATTGCAAACTTGCGCAAAGAACTGGATGCCACGATTGAAAGCTATCTTGAAATCTACAACGAGGACCCAAAGCCGTTGTATGGACTAAATCCGCAGATCAATCCTAGAATTCATCAAGACCTACTGTACGCGGATTAATGACACACTACACTAGTACGAAATACTCTTCGCATTCCAAATAGAATAAATAACGCAGACCAAGACGTCCTTCCCTAAGCCCCGCTTTCGGCATTGGAGAAGCTTTTTCACGCTCACTGCGCAATGTACCGAGAGCGTGTCCTCGCGAGCAGACAGTACCATCAATCACGGGTGTCCGATCACAAGTTCCGCGACGCTGAGTACATAGAAGCCGTGTTTATTTTGCCGCCGAAGGTACAATCTATCGTCTTCGTCAATCCAAAGGATTTCAATTGTGCTCATGATCTCAATACTACGATTCAACTTCTGATCGTCAAAGCGCAAGGGGCCGTAGCCCAGAAGTACACCAGCTTGATCAAACAGCTCAACCCGTTGGCTAAATTCCATCCGATCGCTAAGATTCCTCCGTAGCGGTGCCTGCATCGTGAAGTTCGCGATCTCTCCACTACCCAAAATGACAACACCCAGACTCCAATTGAAGATTCTCGCACGATGCACTCCCGATGGTCCGCTAATAACCCAGGAGGACCTTTGCAATTCTGGATTAGCTTCAAACTCCTTATCGCTCACTGACACGTAAGATTCTTTTGGCACAGGGCCACCTTCCAGCTTCTCCATGACCCATGAGCCTCCTTCATGCGTGTATCGGTAAGCGTATCCGCTGTAGACAGTAGGCACCAGCACTATCTTGTCGATCCCATTTGTGGCCATTTTCAACGCGCCAGAAATGTCAGAAGCCGCCTTTTCGAAGGGTTCGTCTAGGTTAAAGATCTCGCCCAACTCCGCGAAAGCCTCAGTAGGGTTAAGGGCCATATCGTAGTGATGGAGCGTCTTCGTGTCAGCGATATAGGGTAGCTGTTGCTCGGGGTCATCATACATCCTCACGTACCTGAGCACGAAGGAGTTTTCAAGAGACAGAATTGGGTGAGGAATCCCTCTCAGATCATCAGCAAATGCCTTTGTTTCAAACTGTGCTCCGAGATCCGAAAATACCGTGAATCGTCCACTATCTCGATCAGCCACGATCAATCTGTTGCGGTCGTCAACATGCATGGCAACAATCTCACGCATTTCTCCCGGTCCCTCTCCTCTTTTTCCAACCGTAGTGACATACTGTCCGCTTTCGTCGAAAACCCGAACATCCGCACGCCGACGATCGTGGACATAGATGTAGCCCTTTGAGTCCGTCCGGACTAATTCAGGAACGGTAAAGAGGTATTCAGCGGGCGCATCTTCATCATCGCCAATGACCAATTGCTCAATCAGCGTGAAGGACATCTCCTGAGCCTGCGCAGATGGCAGTATCAATGTGAATGCTGCCATCGCACAGACGCATGGTAGCACGCCAAAGCGACTCTTCATGAATACAAAATGCGTTATGGTACCGGAGAGATAGTTTGCGGCAATTCACCCATAGCCTGCCCCGGTACGAGCATCAGCTTTAATTCTGACGACAGTTGTTTGTGGCAAGGCACGTTGGACATGACAGAGGCCATCAGGAACATTCACACCGCTCTCATTGGACTCTGCAGCCCTTTAAAGGCATCACGCCGCTCCCATGATTATACAAGTGTAATGTAGCCACTGCCTCCATGGTCATTAGTGGAATGATTCTGGTTGGGTGAGTTACTCTCTCAGCCTGCTTGTTGCTGTGACGACGGTACTGGGTGCATAGCCGATACGGTGTGCAACCGCTTTTAAGGTATGGCCAGCGGGTAGCGTGATCGGGGATGTATAAAGCAGCCAGCGGTCTTGCAGGGGTTCACCGGCTTCAAGCGTCTGATACCCAATTGAAGCACCCTCGGTTATACTTTCAAGCCTCAAACTCACCGCATCCTTGCCCGGATCAATCATTACTTCGTACAGCAGAGGTACCTCCATGAAGCTGCTGATCAACTCACCTCCGGCGATTATCTCAATTACCGCGTCAGCGGTCTGGGGTTGCGTATGATTGGGCCATAATGTAGCGACAAACTCCATTTCATCCATGGCACCGGGATCCCCTGTGTCTGCCATCCAATTTTCCAATTCGGTACGCATCGAAGCAAGGCGCTCTGAGTAACTCGGATCGTCGGCTAGGTTGCGCAACTCATAAGGGTCGTTTTCTGTGTCAAAAAGTTCCTCTTCCGGTTTAGACTCCCTGAACCATTGCGCCTGATATTCATCAAGTTCCCCCAGATCCCGCAGACGGAGGAGCTCCTGCATGGTGGCCATCTGTTCTCGGTAAGTGACGGCCAAATAATAGCCGAGGTCTGGCCGAAGGTTGAGGATGTACTTGTATCGATGATCCCTGACTGCCCGTTTGGTGTCATACTCCGCGTCGAATCGATCGGCAGCAGCATGGATAAACGATCTCGGTGTACCTGTCCGCCGGGTGCCCAAAAACGCCTGTCCATCCAGATATTCCGGTAAGGGTATCCCCGCCAGTGAAAATGTCGTAGGCGCCAGATCAACGAAGCTGATAAGCTGATTATCCGTTATGCCCGCAAGTTGTTGGTTTGGAAATCGTACAGCCAAGGGGACATGCAGGCCTGAATCATAGAGTTGGCGTTTCTGGCGGGGCAGGGGGCCACCATGATCCGAGTAAAACATTATGATCGTCTCTTCCAGCAAGTTGTCAGACTCTAGTTCATCCAAAATGGCCCCGATACGCGCGTCCAGTCTGAGAATATTGGAGTACATCCGACGCACGTCCTGACGGACTAGGTCCGTATTCGGAAGGTAGGGTGGAATAGGTATCTCAGCGTCCATTGCAACCAAAAGAGTATCGTTCGCCCGTGCCCAGATTTGAGATTCGTGGGTTACACCAAAATTGACTATTGAAAAAAATGGCATGCCCTCAGGTCGATTCCTCCAGTGCGCGCGCGGGCTGTTCTCATCCCATGCGGTAACAGGCGCTTTGAATTGATAGTCCTGTTTGCTGTTGTTGGTTGTGTAGTAACCATTCTCGCGCATCACTTCGCTCATCATGCGTACTGGTGGATCAGGTGTTGCTTCATAAGGGATCACCCCAATCTGGTCCATGTATTCGACTCGGGAAGAAGTACGCATGTGCTGTGCACCTCCGCGTGTAGTGTAGATCCCCGTTGCAATAGAAAAGCGGCTAGGTGCACATACCCCCGAAACAGAGAACATGTGCGTATATCGCACCCCCTCATTGAATAGCCGGTCAAGGTTTGGAGTATGGATTGTCGAGTCGCCATAAGCCGCAATAGTAGGGCTCATGTCCTCTGCTACAAGCCATAGAATGTTGGGCTGATGTGGCAAGGTCAGCGTACCATAGTCTGGAGAGTTGTCCTGCTCTGCAGATGTGCAGGCGGCGAGAAGGAAAAGGAGTGAGAGTAAATGTGTTTTTTGCATAGGTTTATCGGGACCAAGGGTCTGGAAGTTACAAACGGTTATGGATGAAGACAGGAAAATTATGGAATTCTTTGGCGTTAGGACCGAGAATTCGCAGTCTAGGCAGTATTTTCCCGATTGGGCCCGGGCGCTTGGTGTTCAGGGAGCGGGGTTACGCGGCGTGAACTTGCCCATTGACGGGACGCTGGATGCACATCGTGAAGCGGTTTTGCGCATGAAGCAGGACCCCGAGGTTCATGGCGCTCTCGTTACTTCACACAAACTGGCGATTGTAAGGGCAGCCGGCGATCTCATCGACCGGCGCACATCGGCTTCGGAGCTGACCGGGGAGGTGTCGGCACTTTATAAGCGTGGAGATGAGCTGTGGGGGCACGCGGTTGATCCTGAGAACTATGGGTTGGCAATAACGCAGATTCTATCTCATGATTGGTGGGCGAGACATGAAGGAGCGGGTATCTTGTCACTTGGGGGAGGAGGAGCTACAGTCGCACTCATCGTTTATCTGTTGCAACAGGCCATAGATCGACCTGCATTCCTGCAGATTGTTGAAAAGCGCTCGGACAATCTGGATCACTGCAAAAGAATCGCCAATCGCATAAGCTCAGATACAGTTAAGCTGGAGTTCTTTCATACAAATGACCCACTGGTTTGTGATTCCTTGGTGGCTGCGCTGCCTCCATACTCTCTGGTGATTAATGCTACCGGAATGGGCAAGGATATTCCTGGATCTCCGGTGACCGATAACGTGTATTTCCCGGATCATACAGTGGTATGGGATCTAAATTATCGCGGTCCCCGGGAATTTCTTGTCAGGGGGGAGCTGCAGCGAGCCACACGCCCCATAAAGGTATTCGATGGTTGGTACTATTTTTTGCGTGGTTGGTCAAGTGTGATGGGACTCGTATTTGATATCCCCATGACAAAAGAGCGGCTCAGATCGTTCTGCGAAGTTACGGAAGGCTAACAGGTTCGGCTTAATTTGTGTTTTATTTTCACTTGAAACTTCAATCATACACACAGGGAGCATGCAATTAGGATTTGTCAGTGCCATATTACCGGAGTATTCGGTGAAGGATATTTTTTATTGGGCGTCGCAGTTCTCCTACGACTGCGTGGAGCTTATGTGTTGGCCACAAGGAAAAGCCACGCGCCGCTATGCCGGAGTTACGCATGTAGATGTGCAATCAATGAATTCAGCGAAGGCTCGCGCATTGCGGGAATTGGCAGCTGACCACGGATGTTCCATCAGTGCATTGGGGTACTATCCTAATCCATTGTGCCCTGATACCGAAGAGGGAGACGTATATATCACACATATCCGACGCATGATCGATGCGGCGGCGTTGCTCGAAGTGGATACGGTAAACACGTTTATTGGCCGTGATTGGCATCGCTCGGTTGATGAAAACTGGCCGCGGGTGCTGCAGGTATGGAAACCCATTGTAGACTTTGCTGAGGAACGGGGTATTCGCATAGGGATCGAAAACTGTCCGATGTACTTCACGGATGATGAATGGCCTGCAGGCAAGAATATTGCGCATACACCAGCTATCTGGCGTCGACTCTTTGCAGACCTGGGAAATGCATCCATAGGACTCAATTACGATCCCTCCCATATGATTTGGCAGCATATGGATTACTTGAAGCCCATACGAAATTTTTCGGATCGTCTCTTTCACATTCACGCCAAGGATGTTCGGCTGGATCAAGATCGTCTGGACGAAGTCGGTATCATGGCTACTCCCAACTCCTACCACACTCCAAAACTACCTGGCTTGGGGGATGTGAATTGGGGAAAGTTTTTTTCGTTGCTCACAGAAGTAGGCTACGATGGAGCGGTCTGTGTTGAGGTAGAGGATCGTGCTTACGAAGGATCGGCGGAACTACGGAAGCGTGCCTTGATACAGAGTGCCACCTATCTGCGCCAGTTCATTCCCCTTCTTCGATAGAATGAGCAGTGCATCCTAGCCTGTCGATTTGCATTCAACGGGCCCTAAGTGTGTGTTCGAGATGGCCCAATTATTGTCAGCTTCACAAAGAGAAAAGGATTTTTTTATTGCCATTGACTCCGATGGCTGCGTGTTTGATACGATGGAAATCAAGCACAAGGAATGCTTCTGCCCGGTGACGATTCGCCATTATGGCTTACAGGCAGTCAGTAAGTTTGCCAGACAATCCTGGGAGTTTGTGAACCTTTACTCGGTGCATCGCGGCATGAATCGCTTCCCTGCACTGGTAGAGGTAATGGATCAATTGCGTAAACGGCCAGAGGTTTTGCGCCGCAACGTGTCTATTCCGGCCTTGGAAGCACTGCGGGGCTGGATCAACTCAAAACCCAAACTGGGTAATCCGGCACTCGCGGACGCTGCTACAGGCAATGGGGCGCTGGCGGACGCATTGCTGTGGAGTGAGACAGTTAATAAATCAGTGACTGAAATGGTGCACGGTGTTCCACCATTCCCATATGTACACGATTCACTGATGCGGGCGGCCGAACATGCGGATATGATGGTAGCTTCCAGTACACCTGTGGAGGCATTGCGACGGGAATGGAGAGAACACAGACTGTCAGGCTATGTAGAGCTGATTGCAGGCCAGGAAATGGGCCCCAAATCCCACCAGTTATCTATCACTGCTGCGAGCCAGTATGCCCCTGACCGCATGCTCATGATTGGGGATGCATTCAGTGACTATCGTGCTGCCAAAAGTGTTAATGCATGTTTTTTTCCTATCCTTCCAGGTGAGGAAGAAGCGTCCTGGGAGCGTTTTCTGAATGAAGTGCTGGATCGGTTTCTCTCGGGTCAGTATCGGGGCGCGTACGAGAACGATCTCATAGGCGAACTCAGCGCGAGGCTCCCAAAACATCCACCGTGGGAGTCGCAGTAGAGCAAAACATACTCAGGTACGCAGGAGTACCTTAATCCACTCCGGCTCTGCCTGTCTGTGTAATTGGGCAAAGGCTTCGGGGCCGTCCTCAAGCGGCAGAGTTGCACTTATAAGCGGGGATGGATCCAGCTTTTTCCGGGATACAAGGTCGATAATTTCGTCGTACTCCCCCGCATTCGCATAAGTCCCGGTCAGGGTTAGCTCCTTAGCGACAACACGTTGAACATCAACCGGAGGGTGTTGGGAGGTATTCCCAACAAGCACAATGCATCCCCCCGTTCTAGTGTGATGGATGGCTTTGGCAACTGTTGATGCAGCCCCTACGGCTTCAAAAGTGAGATCTGCATCAATTGTCTGCGTACTTTTCTCGGGATCGAGCACTCGGTCAGCACCAAGCTGGCGTGCCATATTTTTTCGATTCTCATGGGGCTCTATGACAATAATTTCGTTCGGCTCCTGCAATCGCACAGAGAGTAGGATACTCAGGCCGATCATTCCCGCGCCAATAATAAGAACCCGGGCGTTTTGGGCATTGCCGCCTCTGCGTGCGGCGTGCAAGCCAACCGAAAGCGGCTCGAACATGGCTGCGATATTGAGAGGTAATCCCTCGGGTACGCGCTTAAGCACATGGGCGGGCACGCAAACAAAATCTGCCATTGCACCATCACGCCGAAAACGAGGTGTGCTTACCCCGAACACCGTTCGTTCAGAGCAGCGGTTCACCCGGCCGGAAGCACATTCGGAGCACATATTGCATCCAACAGTAGAGTCGAAGCAAACTTCTTCACCCGCCTCAAATCCATTTGAGGATTTTGCGACCCGGCCAGCCGCTTCATGACCCATAATGAGTGGGGGAAGACGACGTCCGGTTGTTCCTGTGTATCCGTGTACGTCAGATCCACAAATACCGACCGAGTCTACTCGTACAAGCACCTCGTGGGGAAGCGGTCGAGGATCAGGTACATGTTGTACGCCAATCTGAAACGCTCCCGTATAAACAAGCGCACGCATGGATCAGGTTACTGAGGCTGCGTCAGTAATGCATCCATCACTGGCCGAGGATACTGTTCGCGCATACCGTAAGAGTACACCAGCATCTGCCTTAAGCGGTGGGGCTGACCAGTTTTCCCGTCTTGCATTCAATACTGACTCGCTGATTTTAAGTGTCAGAACACGATTGACAGTGTCAATGGTAATAGGATCTCCGTCCTCCACGAGCGCGATCATACCGCCAACCTGTGCCTCAGGTGTGATGTGTCCAACCACGAACCCGTGTGTGGCGCCGGAGAAGCGACCATCGGTGATAAGCGCTACCTTGTCGCCTAGCCCGGCACCCACGATTGCACTGGTTGGGCGGAGCATTTCGGGCATACCAGGTCCTCCTTTGGGGCCACAGTAGCGTAGGACGAGTACATCTCCGGTTTTGATTTTGCCCCCAAGGATAGCTTCCATAGCATCTTCTTCGGCATCAAAGACACGCGCATATCCGTCAAACCGCTCCCCTTCCTTGCCCGTAATTTTGGCGACTGCCCCTTCTGCAGCCAAATTTCCGTAGAGAATCTGCAGATGACCGGTTGGTTTGATGGGGTGATCAAGTGATCGTATCACTTCCTGTTCCGCTGTCAGATCAGCCACTTCTGTTAAATTTTCTTCCACCGTGCGTCCGGTAATGGTTATACAACTACCATGCAGCAGATCGTTTTCAAGGAGCATCTTCATGACAGCGGGGACACCCCCCACGTTATAGAGATCTTCCATCACAAAACGCCCACTGGGCTTCAGATCACCCAGTAGGGGAGTTTGATTGCTCATGGTCTGAAAGTCGTTCAGTGTCAGCGGTACCTGGGCGGCCCTGGCCATGGCAATAAGATGGAGGGCAGCGTTAGTTGATCCCCCCAGGACGATGACCACGCGCAGTGCATTTTCGAATGCTTCGCGGGTGAGAATATCTTTTGGTTTGAGATCCTTTTCCAGGAGCTGATAAATAACCTCGCCTATTTGTCCTGTTTCTGCCTGCTTTTCATCGCTGACTGCGGGGTATGACGAGTCAAAAGGCAGTGTCATCCCCAGAGCTTCAATGGCAGAAGCCATAGTGTTCGCCGTATACATGCCTCCGCAGGCGCCGGCGCCAGGGCAGGCGTGACGGGCAATTTCCCGAAAATCCTTATCGGTTATCGATCCTGCGGCCCTCTGGCCAGCTGCTTCGAATGCGGATATAATATCAATCGGTTTACCCTTCCAGCAACCAGGCTTGATTGTCCCGCCATACACCATCAGTCCGGGGCGATTCAGCCTCGCCAATGCCATGATGGATCCGGGCATGTTTTTATCGCATCCTGCAACGGCTATCACGGCGTCATACCATTGAGCTGAAGCGACCGTCTCAATGGATTCAGCGATGAGATCGCGGGAGGGAAGCGAAAAACGCATCCCTGAAGAGCCCATGGAGATTCCGTCGCTTACCCCAATCGTGTGGTATATCAGGCCTACAAGATCCTGTGTCTGAACGCTGCCTTTGATGCTTTTTGCCAAGTCATTGAGGTGCATGTTGCATGGATTTCCTTCCCAACCCATGCTCACAATTCCAACTTGTGGTTTATCGAGATCCCTTTCCGTGAGGCCGATGGCGTGCAGCATAGCACGCGCACCGCTTTGCAGGGGATTTTGTGTTACCTGTTTACTGTATCGGTTCATCTTTATTATGTGAGAGGAAGAAGACGTGACAAGATCACAGACATCAAGCCTGCAGAAATTCCCAGAATGACTAGCAGTGCAGACCAGGATTTGAGTGTCTCAACCTCGGTGAGGCCACTCATCTTTGAGTATATCCAGAATCCGCTGTCATTCATCCAGGATCCGACCAAGGAGCCTGCACCAATGGCGGTGCCCAGATACACTACATTGAACCCGAGATCTTGCCCGGGTGTGATCATTGCCGCCAGCATAGCTGAGGCCGTGATCATTGCTACTGTTGACGATCCCTGAGCAAATTTGAGCAGGCTGGCAATACCAAAACCAAATACGAGCATTCCCAGCCCCGACGTTCCAGAGGTTCCGGCAAATAGATCACTGATTGCGGGCCCAATTTGGGCTTCTTTAAGCATCGCACCGAATGTTCCACCTGCGGCAGTAATGAGAATGATGAGCCCACCGCTCATCAGTGACTGCTCAATCAGTTTGCCAAGATTCGCACGCGATGGTTTCCGCATTTGGATATAAACAGCTGTGGATGCAATCGCGGCTAAGAGTAGTGCCATATTCGGGTCACCCAGTACGATGATCCAGCGAGCGAGTACCGTGTCGTTATCCAGGAGAGGGAGGAAGACCGTCTTGCCCGCAATCAGGAGTATCGGGAGGACAATGGGCAGTACAGAAAAGCCTAAGCCAGGGAGTGTGTCGAGCGCAGTTGTATCGGCATCTACACCCGGGACCTCGCGCATCGGGACGGTCATTCTCCGATTCAGCCAGCCGGCATACATCAATCCAAGAATTGCAGCTGGCAGTGCCACAATTGTCCCTACCAGAATCATCGTGCCTAAGTCCACGCTCAGGTTTTCGGCGATAATCAAGGGCCCTGGTGTGGGAGGTACCAGAGCATGCGTAGCTGCTGCCCCTGCTGCGATCGCGATAACGTACTTGAGATAATTCCGCCCGGTCTGTGAGAACAGCGAGCGGGCAAGGGGAATCAGCAAGTAGAAAACCGTATCAAAGAATACCGGAACTGACAGCATGAAACCACTGGCTGCCAAGGCAGGGCTGCCCCGTTCCTGCCCCAATAAACGAATAAAACCCTGAACAACACGGTCGGCCGCACCGCTGTTCATCATGGTTACGCCAATCACAGCTGCCATGGCAATCACTATGCCGATGCTTCCCGCAGTTGTTCCAAAAGCGGTGGCTACGCGTGCGATCTTGGTTGACCATTCTCCGGGAGAAAGAATACTAATCACGATGGCCGCGGTAATAAGCGCGACAAATGCATTGATTCGTAGGCCTACAATCATGCCCACGACAATGATAATGCCGAGCAATAGAATCAGTATGGGGATCATCGCAATTATGGATTGAGTGAACGTGCGACCTGCCGGGCCCTGCCGAGTCCATCAATACCGAGCTCGACAACATCCCCTGGTTGCAGGAATCGTTGTGGTTTCAATCCCAAGCCGACCCCTGCCGGTGTGCCCGTAGAAATCACATCACCAGGCAAGAGTGTCATGAAATGACTCGTGTAACTGATAACCTCCCACACATTGAATATAAAATCGGATGTTGTGCTGTCTTGGAGCATAGTTCCATTGACTGATAACCATAGTTTGAGGTTATTGGGGTCGGGGATTTCGTCGGCGGTTGCAAGAAAGGGGCCCAGTGGTGCAAATGTATCAAAGCTCTTTCCCTTAACCCATTGGCCGCCACGCTCCAACTGACTAATACGCTCGCTGTAGTCGTTGTGCAGTACATAGCCTGCGACATAATCCGGGGCCTGTTCGACGGTGACGTAGTTGGCACGTTTGCCAATGACCACGGCCAATTCGACCTCCCAGTCGGTCTTGTCATCGGGAACGATCACGTCATCATAAGGGCCGCAGATGGCTGAGCTGGCTTTAAAAAACAGGACAGGTTCCGCAGGGGGATCCATCCCGCTTTCTTTGGCGTGCAGCGCGTAATTAAGTCCAACGCAAACGATCTTTGAAGGGCGGGCAATGGGTGGACCCATACGCAAATCAGGATCCAGTTCCTGCTGCGACGTGCTTCCGTTAAACCATGTACGTAGCCTGGCAAGTCCGCCTTGGTCAAAGAAATGTTCGTCGTAGTCATCTACGACCGGGGTAGTATCGATACGCCGGCCGTCATCCAGGAGCAGTCCGGGTTTTTCTTGGCCAGCGGGCCCAATACGAATGAGTTTCATTGTATGCAGCGTTAAGGTTGTAGTGTGAAGGCGCCGCCATCCATAGGAAGCGAGACCCCTGTCAGAAATGCACTTTCATCGGAGGCAAGGTAGCAAATCAGCGCGGCAACCTCCTCAGGTGTGGCCATACGCCCTATAGGCTGGGCTTTGGATAATCTATTGAACATCTCTTCCTTCGTATCCGGGTAGTATTTTTCCAAGTATGCGTCTACGAACGGAGTATTTACGCGTGCAGGTGCGACACTATTGCAGCGGATACCGTCTTTTAAGCCGTCTACTGCCATGCTGCGAGTCATAGCCGCCACGGCTCCTTTACTCGTAGAGTATGCAAAACGATCAGGAATGCCAACAGTGGACACAATCGAAGAAAGGTTAATAATGCTTCCCCCACCTGATTTTTTCATGTGAGGCAGGGCTGCAAGCATACCGTAGTACACGCTCTTAACATTGATCGTATACATGCGGTCCATATCCTCCTCAGTTGTCGCATCAAGGCTACCAATGTGGCCTGCTCCGGCGTTGTTTACGAGAATATCCAGACTATCATGGGCCTGCGCAATTTTGTTTATGGTATCCATTACAGCACTTGGGTCCGTAACATCGCAGTGGTGAGCCTCACAGGGTGCACCGAGCTCGCTTACAACCTTGCGAGCGTTTAACATGTCGATATCAAGCAGGTGTACGGTTGCACCCTGCTGTACGAATACGCGACAGGTCGCTTCACCAATTCCCTTGGCACCACCGGTGACGATAGCTATTTTGGATTCGAGGCTGAACATGATTCGAGTAATTACTTATGGCTGCACAAAGGTAGACTGTTGACGTTTCAGATGACGTACTAAAATAACAGTTGTTTCTGATGTCACAGCAACTTTTTGATCTTTCTGGACGGGTTGCACTGGTAACCGGTGCCAGTCGTGGACTGGGCCAGTATATGGCGAGGGCCTTAGCGCGGGCCGGGGCTGACATCGCTATCACAAGCCGTGATCGAGGGCGCCTTGCGGAAACCGAAAAAGATATTCAGAATATTGGATGTCGGGTACTTTCGGTGGAACTGGATGTTCTGGATTTGTCCAGTATTCAATCGGCTGTCCAAATTGTGGAAGCACATTTTGGGCGACTGGATGTTTTGGTGAACAATGCTGGTTGTAACGTCCGCCGCCGTGCCTTGCAAGTCACTGAAGAAGATTGGGACATGGTGGTCAATACAAATCTGCGTGGTGCCTTTTTTGTGGCGCAGGCGGCTGCGCATATCATGAAGGCGCAGCACTGGGGTCGGGTGATTAATATTGGTTCAGTGACTTGCGTTGCGGGTTATGCGGGGATGGGGCCATATTGCGCAAGTCGAGGTGGTATTAAGCAGCTTACAATGTCGTTGGCCCATGACTGGGCCGAATATGGTATCACGGTCAATTGTTTGGCTCCAGGTTGGTTTAAGACAGAACAAAGCAGGATGCTTTACGAAGACGAGACTTGGCTCTCTATGCTCAAGGAGCGGATACCGATGGCCCGGCCCGGCCGACCGGATGATCTGGATGGTATGGTAGTTTTTCTGGCGTCCGAATCCAGTCGCTATATCACGGGTCAAACCTACCTTGTTGACGGGGGAGTATCCATTGGGGCCATCCGTGCGATGCCACAAAATGAACTGGGGTAATGTTCTGAGTCGGCGGTATTTTGGATTTAGCCGGTTGTGCTACCTATGTATCACCTACGAATCAGAATTTGCCATGACAGACACTAGTTGTCCAAAAATTTCTTGAGTTTGATATCAGATGCATAGAATATCTTCATACGGTATCCCCAGATCTTCCGTCGAATCTCTTCGCGAATTTCGGCAAGCTCGATCTCGATCTCTCTTATTGCCTGTTCTCGCACCTCCGGTGAAAGCTTTTCGCCCGTTTCGTTCTCGTACTTCTGAATGGAATACCGGGCTACATCAATGAATCTTTCAGTCAAAATATTTTGACTGAAGGTATCCAGGAAGCGAGGAGAATCGCTGGTTTCCTTTTCTTCAATATCAGGCGAGCTATCCTCCTCAACAGGTAACTCAATCCCAATCTCTTTAAGTGATTCGTCCAGAGAGTCAAATATCCGAACAATCCTTTTGAAGCCGCTGACCCCCATCACCTCTTGAACTATCCCAGGGAGCGAACATAAGCCAAACAGCTTCTCCGAAGCTGCATATTCTTTTGCTACGATAAGCAAAATGCGCAACCCCGCGCTGGAAATAAACGAGACTCTAGAAAAATCCAAGATCAGGCTCAAGTCATCAGGCTTGATCTCCGTGTTAATCAGGTCATGAAAAGTCGTACTACTCTGATTGTCGATTCTTCCGTGAATATCACCAAAAAGAAAAAAATCCGATCTTCTCCAAGAAATTGACACCGACATATCTCAACGAATAAATATTTGGTATTTGTTTTGTAATACGGGTATAGCTTTGCCCTCCAATTTTCCGCGGAGACGTACGAGGTGTCGCAAGACAATCCCAAATCTCTGGCAGCGGTTCATCCGAAATCTGGAGAAATTTGCATTGAACCACTCGGTTTGGCTGGACAACTGGAGAGCAGCTCCCCGGGTAGGACTCGAACCTACAACCCTGCGGTTAACAGCCGCATGCTCTACCATTGAGCTACCGAGGAAACGGGCGCAGTAACCGCTTAAGCTGCATCTTGTTCCGAATCAAGGGGCTTTTTCAGGGAAACTTTGGCCTGCAAAATGGTATCATGTCGACCCTGCCCTGGTGGCGGAACTGGTAGACGCGCAGCATTCAGGATGCTGTGCCCGTACGGGCGTGGAGGTTCGAGTCCTCTCCAGGGCACTCGTTGACCCGCGCGGACTTCTGTCCGCAGGGGTTGTTGGGTTGTTTCCCTTAGCTTTTTGAGCATTGTTGCCGCTTATTAATTTAATCTCTACCGTGGCGGCGTCAGGTTACGAATCTGCTCTATGACTTCATATAAGAGTCGGATCCGCAACTTCTGCATTGTCGCGCACATCGATCACGGCAAGAGCACACTCGCCGATCGCCTGTTGGAAATTACCGGCACAGTCGCAAAGCGCGACATGCAGGATCAGGTGCTGGACTCCATGGATTTGGAGCGTGAGCGTGGCATTACGATCAAGAGTCATGCCATCCAGATGACGTATCGGGCCGGGGATGGTTTGGACTATACCCTGAATCTGATTGATACGCCGGGCCATGTTGATTTTACCTACGAAGTATCGCGGGCCCTGAAAGCCTGTGAAGGAGCTGTATTGGTCGTAGATGCAGCGCAAGGAATCGAGGCCCAGACAATCAGTAATCTGTATCTGGCACTAGATAGTGACCTGGAAATCATCCCTGTACTAAACAAAGTAGATTTGCCCGGGGCACGCGCGGATACGGTTGCGATGTCTATCGAGAGCCTAATCGGTGAGCCAGCCGAAGATGTGCTCTCTATCAGTGCGAAGACTGGTGAAGGCGTTCAGGAGTTGCTGGAAACCATAATTCAACGGGTACCACCACCAGAGGGGCAGCCTGACAGACCATTGCAAGCCCTGATCTTTGACTCACTCTTTAATCAGTATCGTGGTGCAATAGCCTACGTACGCATCTTTGAAGGCACACTGCGCAGGCGGGAGGCAATCAGGTTTATGGTCGCAAAATGTGAGTATCTGGCAGAAGAGATTGGTGTGCTGAGACTCGGAATGCAACCGACAGAAGAACTCTCAGCAGGAGATGTTGGGTATGTTATTGGGTCGATCAAAGACGTCAGAGATACGCGTGTGGGGGATACTATCACACATGCGAACCGGCCTGCTGCAACTGAGATTGCAGGATTTCGAGAGGTTAAACCGATGGTGTTTTCCGGTGTGTATCCCACGAATACCGAGGACTTTGAGGATCTTCGCGCCTCGCTGGAGCGACTTCAACTCAACGATTCTGCTATTGGGTATGAGCCAGAGACCTCGGTTGCACTTGGTTTTGGGTTTCGCGTGGGTTTTTTAGGGCTCCTTCATATGGAAATCGTCCAGGAACGGCTCGACAGAGAATTCAACCTGGATATTATTACAACGCTGCCAAACGTTAAGTATGAGGTCGTAACGAATGACGGAAACATTGAAATCATAGAAAACCCCAACAAAGTACCGGCAGCGGGTAAACTAGATCACATAAATGAACCGTTCGTAAAAGCAGAAATCATCTCCCCTTCAGAGTACATTGGCAATATCATGAAGCTATGCACTGATCGAAGAGGAGAATTTGTTAATCAGACGTATCTGGGTACGGAGCGAGCTACGCTGGAGTACCAGTTGCCGCTAGCAGAAATCGTTTTTGACTTCTACGACAAGCTCAAGAGTTTCTCTCGTGGCTACGCATCGTTTGACTACGATTTCTCTGGTTACCGCCGAAGCGATTTGGTAAAACTCGACGTACTTATCAACGGCGATCCGGTGGATGCATTGAGTGCGATAGTACACCGAAGCAAAGCTTATGAAATGGGCCGCAAGCTTACGGCTAAGCTCAAAGATCTGATTCCACGCCAAATGTTCGAGGTTGCGATACAGGCAGCTATTGGCAGCCGTGTGATCGCACGAACAACAGTAAAAGCAATTCGCAAAGATGTAACAGCCAAATGCTATGGGGGGGACATTACACGGAAACGCAAGCTTCTGGAGAAACAGAAGGAGGGTAAAAAGCGCATGAAGCATGTAGGCAATGTTGAAGTTCCACAGGAAGCATTCCTGGCTGTACTTTCAATGGAGAACTAAAGCTATGCGGCGAGGCTTCTGTATCATATCAATGCTGTTAGTGTACACGTTACAGGCCCACGCGCAAAATGGGCGTATAGCCTGGGATGAAGTTGGCTTTGTCTACGCGCAGGAGAAATTCCAGCGGATCTATCAGGCGTACGTAGAGACGTATGGAGAATATGTTGATCCCCTAGAGCCGGCCCGATTTCCAGTAGCCAGTGACTCCCTTTTTGGATGGATCAGAGAAGCTATGGGCATGCCCGCTGAGGGATCTTCGTCCGGGCCATTTCAAGGAGAGATAAATGCATGGACGCTGGTATCAATCGATGGACGAGCAGATTGGCTGACACGATTTGGTAGTGTGCAGTGGGCGTATATGGGGAATAATTTTTTCACGTTACTTGACACAATGGCTACTCCCGAAATACGTGCTCGCCTGGAGGCATACTTTGGCCCACCTACGCAGACGGCAGTGGAAACAAAACAAGGCGATGAAACTCCCTCTGACGAGAATGGTCAGTTTGAGTACTGGTTCGTGGTCAATGACTCAATTCCAATGATGATCATGGATGTTCGGGGGCCATTTGACCGTGGGGTAATTGTAGCAACGGATCAACGATTTCGATCATTCCTCTATCGTATGCGACAGTCGCTTCTTGCAATAGTAATGCGCCGTACAGAGCCAGCACCGTATGTAGATTACTACTACAATTTTGTTACAGATAAGTGGTATTCAACAGGATACGACGGTGCAGAGTATTTTCTGAATCAAATACGTCGACCAAATCTGACACTTGGAAGACCGATCCAAGCCCCATCATAACGGTCCAGGACGGACGAAATTCATTTTGGTAACTGATGCCTGAATCACTTGGCAAGAAGGAAAGACAACAGCGACGTGCGGAGAGGGCGGCGCAACGCTCGCAGCGTAGCGGTAAGAGTAAGAGTGAGAAAAAGAAGAAAAAAGGGCCGCTGAGAGAATGGCTGGATGCCGTTGTATTTGCGATCATCTTCATGGTCATTATGCGGACGGTGTTCTTTGATTTGTTTCAGATCCCTACACCCTCTATGGAGAAGAGCTTACTGGTTGGGGACTATATCGTAGTGTCAAAACTACATTATGGCATGCGGACCCCGATGACTCTAGGTATTCCCTTCACCCAGATATACGTGCGTGGACTTAATCTTCCATGGACGCGGTTCCCCGGTTTTTCTGATCCTAAGCGTTTCGATGCCGTTGTCTTCAACTGGCCGGCAGATGAAGAGGGCAAGCCCACTGATCGCAAGACGTATTACATCAAACGTATCATTGGTGTGCCGGGTGATACGCTTGAGATAATTGACAAAGTTGTACATATTGACGGCGATACGTTGTTTTTCAAGGAGACCAAAGAGCCCTTCAAGGATACCATGCAGCGTTTCTGGTATGTCTATAAGGAGGATCCACGGATGCGTCTGCCAAGTGCGCGCCTGGAAGAATTGGGAGTCTCACAATACTGGCCGACGATGAACCCCACTGTTGTACGGATCCAGGCTACTGATGCTGCCGCGGAGGCCATCGAAGCGTGGGAATATGTGACTGCAGTCAGACCTGTTGTTAGAGAAACAACCGCAAATCGGGCTTATTCGCTATATCCCCCAAGCAGCAACAATTCGACGGATAACTACGGGCCAATAATAATTCCGGGTAAAGATCTCGTTATGAATCTGACGCAGGAAAACTGGCCGGTTTATGAGCCCGTGATCACTGAATATGAAGGACATACTGCATCCCTGAGCAGTGATGGCACCATTCGCATCAATGGCGAGGTACGGAATACATATACCTTCACGCAGGACTACTACTTTGTAATGGGCGACAACAGAGATAATTCCGAGGATAGTCGTTTTTGGGGCTTCGTTCCAATGGACCACGTTGTGGGACGTGCAGTTGCTGTCTATTTCTCGTGGAACAGCGAAGGCAGTCCGTTCATACTGGGTCAAATTCGCGGTAAGCGAATGTTTCGTGCTATTCAGTAAAGCCCAGCGTACTGTGGATGCGCTCGGGGGTGCGATCAGGGATCAATCTGCTGTGATTTGCGAAGTTCGTCGAACCGGATCTGTTGGGGGGTACCGGGAGGCACGTCATAAGGGTGATTGGGCAGATCGACGAGCTTTAGGAACGGATAGCGACGACCATGTTCAAATGGTTGCGGCTTGCCACGCGGCTCTGTACCGATAACCAGCACTGTAGTACCCTGCTTCAGAATTTTTGCCCCGGTAGATGCAATTCCAGTGGAGGTGCTGGTAGTTTGCCATGTGTCGCCCCAGTTGTAAACCCATTTGGCATCGGCATCAACCAGCCGCACACATCCGTGGCTCATAGGCCCGCCGGTGGGCATTTCGTATTGATGAACATGCATGCCGGCGGCAGAGTGGAAATTCATTACCCAGTACATTTCCCAAGGCTCGTCGTCTGGACTCTCCGATGATACACGGTACTCCTCACGCCAATTGAAATTGTAGCGACCATAGGGGGTTGGCGATTCATCCGGGTCACCGGTATTGATGATTCCCCAGCGCATAAGGCGCCCATACTCATAGGCGGCAAAGGCCTGGATGGTCTTGTCCATAATGAAGAGCTTATCAAATTCCCGGCCTCCGGCATAGTAGCGCGGAAATGGTGAGTAAGCTCTGAAATCCAATTCAAACCGCGTTGGAGCAATGATCGTATCGCCGACAGTATAGGTCTGCATCATGCGACGATTGATCATTTCTACAAGCATTGAGCGTCGGGTTCCAAGTTGGGTGTTGCCCTCACCAATTTCCCGATAGAACACATTCCGGGCCAGCACACTGTTATCCCGGTCATTTTCGAGGACATGATACCTATAGAAAACCTCCGGGATATGTTCGAGGCTTTCGAAGCGCAGGTCTAGCAGGTCTGCGACTGCATCCTGGTCAATGTATCCGCCCGACTGGGCGTATACGGCCGGTATAAAAATGAGGATCCAAAGTAGTTGTAGTAAACGCATCTGAATAGTTACAGTGATTTCCTCAAGATATTACTTGAAGTTTTATGGGGAGACAGGCATCCCTCGTTAATGAGTTTCCCAATCATTTCGATACTTCCGAGCACAATCAGGATATTCCCCGCTTCGATCAGATCATCAGGTCCTGGATAGAAATGCATATCCTGATCATTATCTCCTTTGAGTATTGCGATGACGATAGTTTTCCAGAACTGTCGAAAATCTGCTTCTCTGAGGGTTTTACCAGCTAGGGGTGCACCTTCCTCTATCAAAACCTGCTCCATACTCAAGCCTAGGTCATCTGCCTGCAGTACGTAAGACATAAACTGGTCTACATGGGGGCGTAAAACCATCTGAGCAATTCTCTCGGCTCCAACCTGTACAGGTGATACCACTTTTGAGGCTCCGGCTTGGAGCATGCGCCGACGACTAACGGTATCAGACGCACGTGCCAGAATGAATAATTCAGGGTTATTCTCACGTGCAACAAGTGTGACGTATACGTTTTGGGCGTCGTCGGGCAGTAGTACGATCAGTCCGGTTGCATTTTTTATGCCTACTGATAGCAGGGCGCTGTCCTGTGTAGCATCTCCACTGATTGCGTTTATTCCGTTTGCAGTCAGACGTTCTATGATGTCTTCATTTTTGTCCAGAACTACAAGGGACTTTCCTGCCCCCATGAGCATATCTGTGACATCCTTTCCTACACGCCCATAACCGCAGATGATGTAATGGTTCTGCATGTTTTTGATTCTATACATCCGGCGACGGTTTCGGATCAGAGTACCTGCTACAAGCAGACGCGCCCATCGTGCCGCCACATAAGCTAAGGAGCCTATCCCGATGGATGCAAAAAAGATTGTAAAGATTCGCCCTTCATTTGACAGCTCTCGCACTTCGGTAAATCCGATCGTTGATAATGTTATGAAGGCCATGTAGAGTGAATCTAGTAGCCCCCAACCTTCCAGCATAGCATATCCTGCTGTGCCGACCCCCATCCAAACAGTCAAAAATAACGTGCTGTAGGTAATCTCACGCCTTTGAGGAGTTCTGTCGCGTAATTGCCAACGAGACGCTGCAGGCATTACATGAAGGAGCTTATGTTGGGGAGTTCTTCATCTTTTCCCGTGAAAGACTTACCTCTGGATTCCATCGGACTACATATCCAATCCTCCGAGACAGAGGTAAATTGCATTGGTAAACCGCTGTTTGTTGCGGAGTCCTATACACTGAACTTTGATGATTTTGATCCGACTGTTGACGCCTTCGGCAAGGCCATTAGTGACCTTTGGAACGATAACATTGAGAATGCCCCACAAATGTTTTCGGATCGTTTTGGCTGCTGCTTTGACGGGTTCAAGCTGGTAGTGCATAACCCACGACAGCCAGGATCCCCATCCCTTGGGTGCCCATGTACGGTTGGAACGACGATCGTATACCGGGCAAACTTCCCCACACTCTGGGCATTGCCGCTCCGTGTTTCCTTTCCTGCAAACTGTATGAACTTGTACATTCCGAGCCTCATGATCAAGCACCATTTCCGAAATCTCCCATGGTGCTTTGAGACCTATAATTTGACACATCTTGCCCCCAAAACTGCTCCTTATCTTTCTTGCGTGATTCCATTGATTCAAAGTTTGATTGAACGTGAATAACCAACAAAGACGGCAGTTCAGAAACAGACTCGAATCCCGGAAGTCCGACTAAAGTTGCTGCCAAATCTACGACGGATTCACGCTATTGGATGAGGAACCAGTCGGATTATTGGAGCAGCTATCGGAGAATTTAGTATATTTTTGGAACAAATAGACTGGACTTAATCAGGCTTACAAGGGTATTGAGCTTTTTACCCGACATCATGTATAGTTCAATCACGATAGCCAACTATTTTCTGCGTAAGGCTTGGAACGAGGAGATTGACCTTACGCCGATGCATGTTCTTAAACTCGTGTACATAGCTCATGGATGGTGTTTGGGCGAAAAGGACGAACCACTGATACGTGATCGGATTCGGGCTTGGCCGTATGGCCCTGTTATTCCCGAGTTGTACCACTATGTTAAAGGATATGGTCGTGGTCCGGTTATTACTTTGATCATATCTGCCTTTCCTACAGTCAACGAAGAAGTGGTGGACGAGTCTGTTGCGTCATTCCTTGATACGATTTGGGAGCATTACAAAGGCTTTGAGGCTTTTGAACTATCCGGTCTAACACATCAAAAAGGTTCTCCGTGGGATCAAACTGTATCGAACCGTCCCCGCAAGGGTTTATCTACCCACGCAATTCCAATCTTAAACTCGACTATCAAGAATTACTACAAAAATAGAATAAGGGCCGCAGCGGTGGATGAAGGCAGGTAAATCTTTTTTCAAGGTGGCTCTGTCGCGCGACGATTCGCCCTAAGACATTAAACTGCGGCGTGCAGAGAAGGAGAGCGAATATTTGGAGAATAAGGGGACTAGGCAGAGGCTGAGGCTGCAGAAAGTTGTGGGTAAAACTGTCCACATATCTGTGGGGGTGTGGCTTGTCTTCGTAGCAGTGGTTGTAATACTTGCTGGGGTAAATATTCTCGAATATCATCCTTCTGGTCTTGTTGCTCTGCTTGGGTCTGCAACGGTTTCTATAAAGGTTTATTGATGAAGGTCGTAGGCTATGCATTTCCCGAGCGGGGCTCGCGGGAATAGCAATACACTAACGACTGCGCCTATCCACCGGTACGGTTGCAAGGAATTCTCTTATGTTGTGGCAACAGGTGTACGATACATTCGGCTATATACAGAATCTGCAAGCGGAAGCTCAAATTCCTTGGCGCGCAGCATCCCTAAGGTGTATATCCCGGGGTTGAATACTCGAGTAGTAGAGCTTATCTGACCTTCAGCAATCATTTTTCGAAAATTCCCGCGAGAAACATAGTTAACCTGACCGCTCTTTGATCTATAATAAATCAGCATAGATGAAAGCAGACGACAGTTTTCAGCCGCAGAAGCTTCTTTGATTGCACGCATAAGTGCGTCAATGCCGCAGCCACTGAGGGTGCCGTCAATTACCTCGCCGGCAACCAATAAAAATCGGTCAGCTTCAAGCACAGCCACCCCTTGAACAGGGCGCCCATGTGAGACCCATTGCTCGATAAATCGTTGTATCCGCATGAGCACATCCCGTAGTCCGGTTTCATCACCATCAAGTGCTATGACCCAAAGGCGAGCGTCGTCGGGTAGATGGTGCAAGCTATGATCAGTCGCCTGAGACATCAGTTGGAAAGAAAAAATTCGTCGGCTGGAGAACCCGGATCGTCCGGGTCTGCCTCAAGAATACTGCGTAATTCAGTGACACGCTGTTCAGCTGCATCCAGCCGTTTCATACATTCTTTGGCAAGACCAATACCTTCCTCGTATTTTTTCAAGGCCAGTTCCATTGTATCGGAATCTTCGGATAAAGTCTTTGCAATGGACTCTAGGCGCTTAAGAAGCGTATCAAGCGAGTCTTTGGTCTCGAGGGGATCGCTCATGGGATAAGACAACGGTAAAGGAACGTCGTAGACGGTCCTACAATTATACACTTAAATTCTTAGAAAGATGATTTTAGGCCTTAAAGGGAAGGTTGCGGTCGTTACCGGTGCCAGTCGGGGATTGGGTAGGGCTATTGCAATGGGGCTTGCAGCAGAGGGATGCCGCCTTGTAGTTTGTGCCCGCGGCAAAGAGGCGCTGGAAACTGTAAGGGAAGAGATAACTAGACGTTATGGTGTGCCTGTACTGGCGAAGAGGGCAGATTTAACGGTACCGGGAGAACCGGAAGCTCTGATTAAAACTGCGGTCGACCATTTTGGAGCGGTCCAACTTCTGGTTAACAACGCTGGTGGCAATCGCCGGGGCAAGTTCGCTGACTTGTCGGATCAGGACTGGGATGACATATTAACACTGAACTTAAAGATGCATCTACAAGCCAGTCGTGCAGCAATTCCACATATGAATACAGCCGGGGGTGGGGCCATTTTATTTATAGGCTCCATTTTTGGTCGTGAAGCTGGTGGTCCCGGGCTATCAATTTACAATGCGACCAAGTCTGCGCTCATCAGTGCCGCCAAAATTATGGCGTTGGAGCTGGCTCCAGATAACATCCGCGTAAATACACTGGCACCTGGTTCTATTCGTTTCCCTGGAGGATCCTGGGACAAGAGGGTGAAAAGTGATCCAGAAGGGATGAAGGTCTTTATTGCGGATAATCTGCCGATTGGACGGTTTGGAACGGCTGAAGAGATTGCGGACGTAGCTGTATTTCTGCTTTCTGATCGGGCGAGCCTGATTACCGGGGCCTGCCTGAATGTTGATGGCGGCCAGTCACGGTCTCTAATCTGATCTCTACGTGAATCGCAATAGACGCAGGCGCATCTCACGTGTGTCCGATTCCGGGCGTCTCCATTGAATCAGTATTGGGCTTTGGTAAGTACCGATCATTACGCGTCCCAGAGGGGCTTCATCTTCCGCATTAATGAGTAAACGGATCGTACTGCCCAAATTCATCCAGCGCGCTTCAAGAGGAGATGCAATCCGATCGATTACATGCTCCAATAGGGGTAGGTGCATACCCAGACGCTCTACCATGTATTCAAGAATAGAGACACTGCGATTTGCTACTCTCAGGCCATCCCGGATGGCAAGGTGTATTTCATATAGAAGCATGTCCTTGGCCTTACTTGGAACCATCAGCGGATGCCGTGCAAACTGAGGGACATTGTACAACATATACCTAAGTGGATTCAAAAGTACATCAGTGATATCCCGTTCAACAAGGAGCGATTCGAACTCATTCACCGTTACCCCCGCATGTTTCTCGTCCGGAGCCAGTTCAAGGGTGACGAGTCCTCGATGAATCTGGTGTTTAGCCACGAGTGCCTGCAGATCGGGCAAGCTTTTTTTGAGATCCACTGCACACCGATTTTTCCCGGGCAAATCAATCTGTAACGTTTCTTCGTGTACGCAGTCCGCGTCGTTGTATCCCACGGCTATTGATTTTCTGGACCGAAAGGTCTCGTTGGACTTACCGTCAAGATCAATGAAGTAGACAGGTTTTTCCGGGGCAAACTTGTACAGAACACAATTGCACAATCCGAGGCATATGAAAGCCAAGTGTGAATCTGCGTTCAGGGGCTCGTGTTTGCGTTGCTCAGCAGACAATTCACTTCGGAGCTCCATGCGATCATGCCAGTAGGGTGCGCCTTCCGGGAAGAGTCTGTGAGCCGAGCGAACGAGTGATTCGATACCTTCGCGATTGTTGCCCAGTTTCAGGGCAAGAGGCTCCTCCAGAAATCCTGCCGTGGTATGAACTGAACAGAATGCAACCCTGTCAAAGTTGGAGAAGATACCGGAGTCCACTTTCCCCACCGTCTTCCCAACGTTCATTATATCAAGCCGGGATCGGGGGGAGATCTGGAGTGTGGTTGCTATTGTAGGGCGACTACGGATTGTACTATCGTGTTTGGGGACAAAGGACAGGTATCGTTAGTCGCTGATTACGGCTTCCCGACACCCGTCGACAAAATGGATAGACACTCGGTCACGTGTATCCAGTTCTCGGCTGAAACGCACAACTTTGCCTCCCCGTTCTAAGCGAACATAGCCGCGTGTAAGGTATCGACGCGGGTTCAGTGCAGTTATTTTTCCGTTGAGCAATTCCACCTGGTGCCTACTTGTCTGAATGCGACTATTCAAAACCTCATTCAACAGGTCTACGTAATTGGTCAATGTCTGTTGTGCGTCGCGCACGCGGTTGATCGGCGTATTAAATGTATACGATTCTGTAACCTGGATAATTTGTTGGCGCAACCTGCTTATTCGGGATATAACAGTCTGATGCATTTGCTGCGTGTATCCTTGAATATTCCAGACGAGTGACGAAAGCTCTGGCACGATGGTTTGAGCAGCATGTGTGGGGGTGGCAGCGCGTACATCAGCCACAAAGTCTGCAATTGTCGTGTCGGTTTCGTGTCCAACGGCACTAATGACGGGGATCTTGGAGGCGAAGATAGCACGTGCGACAGTTTCTTCATTGAACGCCCAGAGATCTTCAAGCGAACCACCTCCACGTCCAACTATGAGCACGTCAGGACGTCTGGTTGCCGTTAAACGATTGAGTTGTTCAATGGCGTGGGTAATATCTGGTGCAGCGCTCGGACCCTGAACACGAACCGGTGCCAGGATGACCTCGGCAATTGGAAAGCGATCCCGCAGGATACGCAGGATATCCTGTAATGCTGCTCCTTCCCCTGAGGTAACAACACCAATGCGCTGGGGGATTGCAGGCAGCGGTACTTTTTTACTTTCGTCAAAAAGACCATCTTGGGCAAGCTTTCGGTGAAGCTCAAGAAAGCGTTTCTGGAGTTCGCCGGTGGTGTGTCGCCGTTCGACCCTTCGGACGTCGAACTGGAGATTGCCGTATTTCGGGTAAACAGTAGGCGAACCATACACACGCAGTAATTGCCCCGGCTCAGGAGTGAACCCTACATACTGTGTTCGACTTTTCCACATCACGCATTTGAGGGCACTTGATTCATCTGCAATTGTAAAGTACCAGTGCCCCCGACTCGATTTATGTTGAGAAAGCTCCCCTTCGACCCAAGCGGCCCCACTGGTTTCAATGTACTCGCGCAGAGTCGCCAAGTACTTGCCTACGGGGATGGCCGTTTCTGTCGAAGGTCCTCTCATTTGTCCTGCCCAGTATTTGAACTACACAAATCATCTGTTTCAAACGAAGATACGGGTATTCTCTGTATGATGGACTACCAAGACGCAGGGTACGCATGTTCGGCCAGTTCGTGCAGTTGGGCGCGAAAAATACATTCTAAACCCACGACGATTCTGTGAGTACACAGGCCGATGTTTTCCTCGACAAAAAAGCCTAAGCGCATCATGTTCGTGTGTTTGGGTAATCATTGTAGAAGTCCACTCGCTCATGGCTATTTCCAGTCTCTCCTGGAGAAGCATGGACTGGAAAGTGACATAGAGGTGGCTTCCTCGGGAACGAGTGGTTGGCACATCGGTGAAGCCCCGGATCCACGGATTTCTCGTGTTGCGAGGCGGCATGGTGTCGGTCTGGAGCACATTAGAGGGCAGAAGATCACAAAAGCCGATCTGAGGACATGTGACCTCATATTGGTTATGGACAGATCAAACCTGAGAGATGTGCTTTCATTGGACAGGGATAGCCGTTACATCAATAAAGTGAGTTTGTTGCGGACCTTTGATCCGTCCTCCATGGACGATGAAATACCAGATCCATACTACAGCGGCATCTTTGAGGAGGTCTACACGATTGTATCTCGGGCATGTGATTCCCTGTTGGGAGAGATGAAAGGTCATTTGGAACGCCCATGAGTCGGGATTAGGCCTCGCCAAGTATCCGTATGGCCGGGGATGGCTTCACGCCGCCTTTCAGCGGGCCTTATGCCACTTGTCGTGTTGCTCCCTCTGCTTCTTAACGATCTGACACAACCGGTGCACATTTGTCGCCACGCCTCCCAGTACGCCTTTCTCCTATCACTGCAAAATGCACGGAATTTTGCAGGGCGCATCCTACCGGGGTGGTTTACAGCGTAGGTTGCTATTGGTTACTCATAATCTGTTCTGTGCTTCGGTTTGTTCGTCTCCTACTTGCATAAATGGTGGAGCGTCCCCCTAAATCAACCCCAACCGATCCGGCAAATCTTAACATCCATCGCTCCCGAAAAAGGTCCAAACAAGGACATAGGAGAAATCCGTAATTTTGTAGCACTATGAAATGGCGAAACTAGATCAAAGATTTTTGTCCGAACTTTTGCATCGCTGTGCAACGCCTGAAGCCCCATCAGCACCGCAGGTATGGTATGCCGTCCCGATTCTTAGGATCGAACTTGATATCAGCAATCTGCACATTCGAAAGATCGTATTGCGAATCGAAGGCCTACGCGTAACGGATGAGAAATGAATGAAGCGGACAAAGTCCTGATTTACGAAAGATTTCGGGAATTAGGGCCAAATCATCACCGAATCATCCAGATGCAGTTCAACATTCGCCGGAACAAGCCCCGAGGTTAAGAGGGCCTCCAGACGTCACAACCAAGCCAAATGGGCCGAAATATGACCAAAAGCCTACCGAAGGATCCTACAGAAACACTCTAGATCGACCAAGACTAATTTCCGTGCAAGCACTATTTCAGACGTAATACGTGGCAGTCCAATGATTCGTTCTGCATGACTGACCGATCTTGGTTAGGATAGTTGGAATCTAACATGTTTTTGCCGTTCCATTTCAGGTCTTTGACACTATGTCCAGAGACTAAAAGCATACTGTCCCCCGAGATACACAAAGATCCACGCACAAGGCCCCCAACCATCTGAGTCAATATATTGTTGATCCTATGCGATCGTCATGAACGATTGAAAACTCGACAGACACTATCCATTGTCGTTGTTGTTGAACAGGTATCTAGCAAGTAAATAAACCGGAGCCAATACATTTGCCAAAGCGGTTCCGAGTATAGCTATCAAAACAGAACTGCTTAGCTCAAAGGGGATAGATTCCAGACCAGTCGCTATGAGTACAAATGCAACGAACCACAGACTTATTATAGCCATGAGCACAAAAAGGTTCGCGTATTCGTATCTCTTTTTGTTTTTTTGGGGCTTCAGCTTTTTAAGTGGGTTGGGTGTCAGAATTAGGATGAACAAGTATGTGCTGGAATAGATTCTGGATAGATTTCGTTGTTATCTTGGCTACGTTTTTGTGACGAAAATCAATCAACAATCATTACCAACGATGGCCCTACGTGTTCAAGATATTAACCATCTCTTAGGGATTGAATCTCCTTGGGAGGTATCGGAGATCAAGCAAGATAAAACGGCT
>Ga0209754_1001166_pt1 | contig 28215 bp, 24 predicted proteins | sample MesohylBB_FD_187295 | JGI IMG/M metagenome (GOLD analysis project Ga0209754, IMG submission 187295) | Host-associated microbial community of the marine sponge Aplysina aerophoba from Gulf of Piran - sponge mesohyl, lysed by bead beating... | ecosystem: Host-associated > Porifera > Sponge >... | reverse complement strand
AGACAGAAGTCGTCAAAGTGGGCTATCATTCGCTTGGTCCTCCTGGTGAGCTACCTTGGTTGTTCGAGACTTCCAAAGTTATCTCACCAGGGGACTTTTTTCAAACACTAACTAGCATAAGGCCCTAATACAGAGGATCCGCGCGGCGGGGCATGGCTTGACTGGATCGAGCAAAACCATCCAGAGGAGTACGATGCTGCCCTGGCTACTGTCTGGCCTACGTCTATACCGGCTTTTTCCTCCTATGGTACAAATAGGACGGATCTTGCCAGCCGAATTAGAGAAATCCGAGAGGATTTTCGATGGGGAACGGATGACTATCCAAATGGAACTGCACAATACTACGTGCTGCCCTTTGCGGAGGAGCTGTCACAGACCGCATGGATTAGTGATCACGCGCTAGACTTTCTCGCTTGTGCTGACCCCGAACGCCCCTTCTTTGCCCACATCAGTTATGTCCAGCCGCACGCGCCGTCCTGTCCGCCCGCTGAGTACATGGAGCGAATAGACCGGTCCCATATACCGGAACCAGTGCCGCCCGAATGGGAAGACGACCCCTTGGCACCCCATTGCTTTGCACAGGGCGGTTTCCGGGGCGATACGGCGGTTTGGCGCGACCGTCGTCATTACTATTTGGCAGATGTTTCCCATTTGGACCATCAACTTGGACTGGTGCTCGACGCACTCGAAGATTCGGGCCGGTGGGAGGAGACCGTTCTCATTTTTCTGTCCGACCACGGAGATCTGCTCTACGATCATGGATTCTTTGGCAAGGGCGAGAGGCACTATGACGCTTGTGTGCGCATTCCTCTAGTTGTGGCCGGTGCAGGGTTGCGGCAAGGGCTCAAGTGCGATGCCCTAGTTCAGCTTGAGGATATCATGCCAACAGTCTTGGAACTCGCGGGCTTGCCGCAGCCGCAGCTCCCTAAAAGCGGCACCCACTTTTTGGAGGGGACCCAATCGGCACTCCCCGGTGCTTCGCTGCTGCCGTGGTGCCGCGGTGAACAGCCTTCCGACTGGCGCGATGCCGTCTACATCGAGAGCTACAACAACACGAATAGCAGGACACCGCAGAACTGGGCCCGCACGATCCGGACCCATGAATGGCGCTATACGCTCTACCCAGGCGGCGCTGGCGAGCAGCTATTCCATATTTCGGACGATGCCGACGAGACTCGAAACCTGGCCGGAGACGCCAGCAAGGCCAAGATTCGAGGCGCCATGCGCGACCGTCTCCTGGAAGCGGTTATTCTGCAGGACTACCCGCATCCGCCGCGAGATCTGTTCGCTCTAGGGGTACACTGATGGACAGAGCATTTACCAGGGAAAACTTGCAATTTTGCCTCTTATCTGGTGCTTATTTCTAACTTCCAGGAAGTAGGGAAAGCAGAATCGATTTCTATGCGTCACCCCAGCGGAAAGTCCTAGAGTCGTTTGGGACCTTCATCTGAATGGAAGCGCGATGGTCTCTTTTTTTAAGACAAATCAACAACGTGAAGCGTTGTACGGCTGGTTATTTGCGCTGCCCGCTATTATTGGCCTCGTAGTTTTTGACGTCGGACCGATGGCGGCTTCGGTGTTGATTTCATTTACCGAGTGGAACGGCGTTACGCCCCCGCAATGGGTTGGTTTGGCCAACTATGAGGAGATACTGTTTCGCGACGAGTTGTTCATGCTTTCCATGCGGATCACAACGATTTTCGCCTTTGTTTCGATTCCTCTGAATCTAGTCACGGGATTCCTGCTCGCATTGCTGCTCAACCAGAAGATTCGCGGGCAGTCTTTGATGCGTACGCTCTACTACCTTCCTTCGATTGTGCCGCTGGTTGCGGTAGCGGCTCTGTGGCGCTGGATCTTCCTAAAGCGTTTTGGTCTGCTGGACATCGGGTTGGCGATGATGGGAATACAGGCCCCAGACTGGCTGGGTGATCCCAATTGGGTGTTGCCCGCATTTATTGTAATGGGTTTGTGGGGCGTAGGGGGAGGGATGCTAATCAATCTTGCTGGGCTGCAGGCCATCCCTACGGATCTGTACGACGCAGCATCTATTGACGGCGCCAACGCCTTTCAGCGTCTGCTTAACGTGACGATTCCGATGATGACGCCCTTGATTCTGTTCAACCTTGTCATGGGAATCATTGGCGGCCTCCAAGTGTTTGTAGTCGCATTTGTAATGACCGGCGGGGGACCAAGCAATGCTTCGCTGTTTTACATGCTGCATCTTTATCGCAATGCGTTCGAGTACTTCCGGCTTGGCTACGGATCATCTCTGGCGCTGGTTCTTTTCCTCTATATCATTGTCTTGTCGGCGCTAGTGTTCCGGTCGTCAACAGCCTGGGTCTACTATGAAGGTAACCGTTAAGCCCGATGGTCATTTGAGGTAGTGGGTATGGCGCGAACGATTCCGTACGCAGTCAAAGGACCTGTAGCGTCCATATGGGGCGTGCTCTCCAATCCATACAGGTTGAAGAGTCTATTAGGCAGAGTCGTCCTATATTTGGTTCTGCTCGCCGGCGCGGTCCTGGTGACGATTCCCTTTATCTGGCTGATTTCGAGCTCTCTCAAGCCGCAGGCCCAGTTGGTTGCTTTTCCACCGATCTGGATCCCGAATCCAATCCTGTGGGAGAACTATCCCAAGGCGTTGACAGCCCTGCCCTTTGCACGATTCATCGCCAATACATTAATAATCGCGACAGGTGCAACCCTCGGCACTTTGGTCAGCAGCAGTATGGGAGCCTTTGCCTTCGCGCGGCTGCGCTGGCGCTTCCGTGACGTCGTCTTCTTTGCATTGTTGCTTACGATAATGTTGCCGGGGCAGATAACGATGATTCCGCGGTTTGTGCTCTTCGCCAAGTTGGGTTGGGTCAACACGTATTTGCCCCTAATCGTGCCAGCATGGTTCGCAAACCCGTTCTTCGTTTTCCTGATGCGGCAGTTCTTTATGGGACTACCGACAGAGTTGGACGACGCAGCCCGCATAGACGGCGCAAGCATCTTCGGCATTTACTGGCGGATCATGCTGCCACTGAGCAAGCCGGTGCTGGCCACTGTTGCGCTGTTCTCGGTCCAGCATCATTGGAATGCCTTTATCGGCCCTCTTATCTATCTGCACGATCTGGACAAGTTCACGGCAGCGATAGGTTTGAGATACTTTGTTACAGATACACAGGTCCATTATAGTCTTCAGATGGCAGCGTCGGCGGCCTTTTCGATTCCGATTATCGTGCTGTTCTTTGTCGGGCAGCGATATTTCATCCAGGGCATCGTGTTCACGGGAGTGAAGGGGTAAAAGAGAGAAAGTTGCTCGGCGAGGGCGGAAAAACATGGACCGACAAATTGCGGAGAGACAACATGAAATCCCTGAATAAAGAACCAGTTCCGATGACCGAGGAACAGAAATTCTTCTTTGACTTACGCGGGTGGATCCTGTTACCGGGCGTTCTCTCAGAAGAGGAAATCGGTACGATGAAAGCAGAGGCCTACGGTGTTGACGAGGCCGAGAAGTTTCAGTCGGTTAATCCCAAACAGTCGTTTCAGGGATCACTGCAGACATTGCTTGACCACCCGGCCATCGCGGGCGTGCTAAGTGAGATCCTGGCGGAGGAGCCTTTTCTTTCCGACGACTACTACGCTTTCCGTTGCGAGAATTCTTTCATTACTATCCGACCGCCAGGTTGGAGCAAGAAAGAGCGAAGGGACGGCGGTTTGCCGCATGTGGTGCGTCCGCCGCAGCAGGCCAATGCGATGCGCTATCAGGCGGCCGGGGGAAAGATTTTTGCCGGACTAACGCGCGTGGTATGGGAACTCGAAGAAGTCAAGTCCGGGCAGGGCGGCACGTCTTTCCTCAGTGGATCGCACAAGGCGCATTTCAGCTTCGGTGGGCCTGACCGCTACCGACCAAACGTAAGCGATTCGTCCTGGGAGAACAGTATCCGGGATATGATGGAGGACTACAGCTGCCCGGCAGGGTCGGCAGTCATTTTCACGGAGAGTCTGGTCCATGCAGCCAACGACTGGACGAACCCGGATAATCCCCGCTGCGCAGTATTCAACTGCTACAATTCACTGTGGGCGCAGTGGCACCGGCTCAATCTCGACCACGATGTCATTCAGGCCATGCCGGCGAAACGCCGTTCGCTGTTTCGCGGTGTGTGGCAGATCGGCGGGGAAAACTACGCGTATTCGCAAGACAACCGCAGCTTGTAAACTGGGACAGCTCTTGGTTTTGAAGCTCGCAGAGCCTTGCCCCACGTGCTGGACTTTGTGTTGCTTGTCTTCTCCAATCTTCCTGCATTGGAGACGCATCGAAAGGGTTGCACTTCTTGGATGCCATTCCACTTGAACTGAGGACGCCAAACTACCGCGCTACCGAACTGACGGGAATCGGCTACGACCCTACGCTTGACCGGCAGGATCCGAGCAACGTGATCAAGGTGGCAGATTCATACTATGTTTGGTATACGCAAAGGCCGGCTGGAGTCGAACCATATGCGTCAACGATTTACTACGCCACTTCCGCGGACGGAATCAGTTGGGTTGATCGAGGCCAGGCGCTGGACAGAGGTCCAACCAGCGCGTGGGACAGCTTCGGTGTGATCACTCCTTATGTGGCTGTAGCGGGAGGACGGTACTACCTCTACTATACTGCTACATCCGATGTGGAGCCCTTTGGCACAAATAGCACGCTGCGGCATATCGGCGTAGCCGCCGCGGACAGTCCAGAAGGTCCCTGGCAGAGGATCGCTCATGCCCCAATTCTCAGCCCCAGCCCAGAAGCGACATCCTTCGACTCGCTGCTCGTCGACGACACGCACGTGATCGTTAGGGGCGGCAGGTACTGGCTCTATTTCAAGGGTCGGAGCCCAGAACTGAAACCGGACGAGACGAAGTGGGGATTGGCAATCGCCGACGACCCTGCCGGCCCTTTTCGCAAGAATGAGCGAAATCCGGTTCTGGGCAGCGGTCATACTGTGTGCGTCTGGCCGCACCGGGAAGGGGTGGCGGCGCTTGTGGACAACGCCGGGCCGGAGCGGTTTACGGTCCAATATGCCGATGATGGGATCCACTTTCGACGTGCGGCCTCTTTGGCGTTCGTCCACACCGGGTGTGGGCCCTACGATCCTGATGCATTCGCGGATGCAAGCTACGGTCGCGGAATTAGTTGGGGTGTGGCGCAAGAGCGTCATGATGGCCGTCTGTATATCGTTCGTTTCGACTGTGAACTTCGGGCACCGCCCGAGGCATCTTAGAGTTGGCACAGCGGCGACAGCACAATGACTGACAGTCCAAACGTACTGTTCATTCTCAGCGACCAACATCGATTCTGTTCCATGCCGGGCGTGGACGGATGCGAGGTGCTTGCGCCGAACCTGGAGCGGTTGCAGCGCGCGGGCACAACGTTTACAAACTGCTTTAGCAACTACCCCGTGTGCGCGCCGGCGCGCGGCATGCTGATGAGCGGCCGCTGGCCCAGCGACACGGGCGTTGTCAACAATCTGTCCGAGTTGGAACCTTCGTCTGGTTCTTTGGCTGAAATCTTCGCGAGGGACGGGTACCAGACCTGCTTCATTGGAAAGTGGCATCTGCACGCGGGACCACCGGAAACGATCGACGGCAACGACCGGTATCTCCCGCAGGGGCCGGGCCGTCACGGGTTTGAGCGCATGAACGTCTGGACCGAGACGAATCGCCACTGGGACAGCGTACGATACGAGGAAGAGACCGGCGCGGCGGTACGTACACGCGGCTACAATGCCACGCTGATGACCGATGAGGCGCTGCAATTCTTGGGTGAACGGGACCCTACGCGGCCGTTCTTTCTCTTTCTCAGTCTGAATCCGCCCCATCCACCTCTTGACGACGCGCCGCCGGACTGTCTGGCACTTTATAGCGATCGCTCTTTGTCGGTGCGCCAGAATGTACCGGAGGCGCTGTCTTCGGGGGCAAAGTTAGTGCCTGCCGGAGCCCATCGGAATCAGGTGACGATGACGCTCCAGGAGCAGTTGGGCCAGTACTATGCACATATCAGCGCGGTCGATAAGGAAATTGGGCGCTTGCTCTCGGCGCTAGAGGAGTTGGATGAACTGGCGAATACTTTGGTCGTGTATAGCTCCGATCACGGGGACATGCTGGGCTCACAAGGGAAGCTGCGAAAAGGTGCTTTCTACTAAGAGTCCGCCCAGGTTCCCCTTGTGGTAGCGTGGCCGGGGAGGATTGAAGTTGGTCAGAACAGTGAGATGTTGGTCGGACTGATCGATATATACCCTACTTTGCTGGGACTTTGCGGTCGTCCTGTTCCGGACAGCGCCAGGGGCGAGGATCTTTCGGCAGGCATCCTGGCTAAACAGAATACCGGCTCCCGTTATGTTCTCCATTTCATCACAGACCAGAATGACCCCGAATTTCGGGCAGGCAGTCGCGGTCTGCGTACAGAGCGCCACCTCTACTTCACAGATGGAATCGAGGAGCACCTTTTCGACACACTGGAAGATCCTTTTGAGCTGCGAAATCTGGCAGCGGATCCGTCCTATGGCAATCTTAAGTCGTTGCTGACGGAGTGCCTCCTAGGTGCCTTGCCTCCCGCTATGTCGATACGCCAGCCAGAGTGATCGTGGGCATTATGGGGGGCGCAGAGCATGGATGGTGACCTGAAAATCACATTTGAGTATAGCGAGGCCTACGGTCTTGGCTATGAGCCGGGCATCACTCGCCGGGATCCCAGTTGTATTATATTGGCAGGTGGGCAGTTCCATGTTTGGTACACGAGGACTCCTAACGGCCCGTCAGGCTACGACGCCACTGTTTGGCACGCGACTTCCACGGACGGGATCCGCTGGGAGGAGCAGGGCGAGGCGCTTTCCCGCGGCGGCGCGGGCGACTGGGATGAACAGTGCGTCTTCACACCAAACATTTTGGTCGCCGAAGGCCGATACTTTCTCTTCTATACTTCGGTTGAGAAACCATACTCGGAAGAGGCGCTCACTGCCATCGGCGTTGCGTATGCCGATTCACCGGCCGGGCCGTGGACGAAAGGCGCGGGAAATCCCGTTTTGGGTACGGGAAGCGACATTGCTTGGGACAGCCACAGGGTGGACGATTCCTGTCTCGTCGTGCGGGATGGACGCTACTGGCTCTATTACAAGGGCCGCCAGAAAGGACTGAGTCCGCGTGAGACCAGAATGGGGCTTGCCGTGGCCGAAGGACCTCTGGGTCCATACCGGAAGGCTGAAGAGAATCCTCTAGTTGAGGGAGGACACGAGGTCTGCGTATGGCGGCAGGGGACAGGCGTGGCGGCACTTGTCCAACCCAACGGTCCGGAGGGCGGGACGTTGCGGTACAGCGAGGACGGCATTCATTTTCGCAGTTGCGCTGTATTGAGACCTCCGCAGGCCCCTGGACCGTATCGCGCGGACTTTCTTGAGGATGAACCGCAGGGCGCTGGCATCGAATGGGGGCTTCACATCAACTTGCGATCGCGACAGTTGCCATTTCTGGAACGCTTTACCAGTTCGGAGTTGGTGGGTGACTGGCATCTGACCCACTGAGTTGTAACCAATTCCTACTCACAGCGTTTAGAATAGCCGAAGAGTTAAATGCCATGAGTGGGATTCATGTCGAGGTATTCACTCTGTGAGGGATTGAATCAAGGAAGCCTGATCCAAGTAAGAGATCGAGAGCCATTGTCGTCGACCTGTCTTGACTTTTCTTCGGAGAACCCGGGTCGTAGATTCCGGGACAACTCAAGAAAGTTTTCCACCATCGCAGCGTTACGCCGCCCTTGGCGACGCTGTTGGCTAAACCAGAACCAATAACCGCTCGTGCACCTGATCATAGTGTTTTTGATGATCTTGAGGCAGATCAGTACCGTCTCTTATAGACGAAGGAACTTAGCATGACGACATTCGAAGCTGCCACAAGAGAACTGACAGTTTCCGAAAATGGCTCTTTAGACTCGGGAAGGGAGGACGGGGAACCACTCGGGCAGAAGACAAATTCGATCCGCTGGCTTCAGAAACAGGTGATGCGGAAAGCCGGGGAATTGCCCACTGATTTCAGCAGCCAGGCAGATTGGGAGTTGTTTCGAGACAGGATCAGGAGCGAACTGCCGGCGACTAATGGTATTCCTGAGTTTCCGGCATTGCGTGAGAGTCTGGTGCGCGGCCGCATCCAGGTCGGGGCAGAGTCAATATGTGAACGAGTTGATATTTATGTAGACGAGGACTACGCTATTCCGGCATTTGTTTTCCTGCCAGCGCAAACGCCGGCGAAGCAGATGCCGGGGCTGGTTTGGAATCCAGGTTGGCCGGAAGACAAGTGGAAACCGGCATATCAGGCCTTTGCGGTTCGGATGGCAGAGCAGGGCTTCGCGGTCCTGGTCCTTGATCATGCTCCCTTTGGAGAGACTTCTCCTATGAAGGACAAGGCAGACATGGGGATGTCCTTGCTGATGGGGATGGGGGATGTTCTAGGGGTGAGCCAGTTAGGATTGCGGGCTGCGGAGACGATGCGGGCGGGTGAGTATCTGCGAGCGCGGGCTGATGTTGATGAGCAAAGGGTTGCGATCTCCGGGCTGTGTCAGGGGGGTATGGATACGTGGCTGGTTGGGGCGCTGGATGAACGGTTTTGCGCGGCTGCGCCGTTGTGCGCTGCGACTACGTATGAGGTGCATATGGTCGAAATGGCGTCATATTTCGCCAATGCAGACTCTTCGCCCTTTCCTTTCGGCATTCTGAACGTGTGTGATATCCAGCACTTGCACGCGGCGATTGCGCCGCGACCTCTCCTGGTGCGGGCCAATTTGGGGGACCAGTGGTGGCCGGTTAGCGGGTTTGATGATGTCGAGACATTGACCCGCCAGGTATACCGACTCTACGATGCTGAAGACAGGGTCGATTTCAGGGCGGAGGTTCATGAACACAACCTGACTGGTCCATTTGCCGATGCGCTTGAGACGTTCCTGCTGCAGTATGTATAAGAGGTACAGCTGTACAGAGAACGGCATTTGTCCCGATTGACCCGGCCTTTGAGGTCATCTCTCGACTGGAAGTGGCAGGCGCCTAAGTCTGAACCTGCTCGAGCAGGGGACTTTGGAAAAGTTGTATGCTCGCGCCTGGAAATTCCAGTTTGAATTGGCGATGCGAAAACTGGGGGATGCTAGCTTTGCGGTTCTTCGATTTGAGTGAAGTTTCGTAAGTGGTTTTCTCAGAGATTGAACAAGGCAACAGGTAATTGATATGCGAGTCGATTCGGTCAAGACGTTTTTGGTGGATTCGGGTTCGGCCAAGCACTGGCTGTTCGTCAAGGTTGAGACGAACGAAGGGATCTATGGATGGGGCGAGGCCTACACCCAGCTAGACAGGGACCGGGTCATTGAGCGACAGATGGAAGAGCTCTCACGATACCTGGTGGGGAGATCCCCTTTTGACATCAAGCAGTTTATCTTCTCTGCCTATGCCGACTTTGCCGGCAAGCGTGGGAGCCTGGAGCTATTCTGCGCGATCAGCGGTCTGGAGCAGGCGCTGTGGGACATTGTCGGCAAGGCCACCGGTCAGCCTGTGTACAACCTATTGGGTGGTCGAACACGCAGGCGGCTCCGGGTATACGCAAATGGCTGGAGCGGCGCGCAGCCGCCGGACGAACTGGCTGACCGCGCCAAGGCCGTCGTTGAACGCGGCTTCACAGCGCTCAAATTCGACCCGTTCCCTGGGCTCTGGCGGGCCTTTATCGACCGCCAAGCGGAGGAGGAGGCGGTAGACCGGGTGAGGGCAGTGCGGGAGGCGGTTGGCCCGGACGTCGACATTCTGGTCGAGGTGCACCGGCGGCTGGCGCCGATGCATGCGGTGCGGGTGGCGCGGGCGATGGAACCGTTTGCCCCGTTCTGGTTCGAGGAGCCGGTCTCGGCCCGCGACCTGGACGCGCTGTCAGAGGTGCGTCATTCGATTGAAATTCCAGTGGTTACGGGCGAGGAACTCTATACTAAGAACGAGTTTCGGGAGGTCTTTGAGAGGAGAGCCGCGGACATTCTCAACCCGGACGTGTGCAACTGCGGCGGCATACTTGAGCTGCGGGAGATCGGCGCGATGGCGGAGGCATATCATGTTGCGATGGCGCCGCATAACTATAACAGCACGACTGTTGGCCTGGCTGCCACACTGCACGCTTCGGCGGGCATGCCGAATTTCCTGATCACCGAATACTTCGTCAACTTTGAGGATGTAGGAAGGGAGATTTCGAGGCAGAGTTTCGAGGTGGAGGACAGTTACATTACGCTTCCTGAAACACCGGGCCTTGGGATTGACCTGGAGGAGCAGGCTTTGAAAGAACGGCCTTTTCGGGCGCGGCCGCTGCGGGACCTGCCTCTGGACTCGGGTGCCGGTAGCTCTATGGGTTGACTCATTGCAATTGGGGTGAAGAACGGGTCAGCCACATGTCGGTCAGGATTTCGAATTTCCGACAATACTCTACCGGATCCTGTTTGATGCTTTCGACAGCATAGCGAGGCATTATCTCGTCAAAATAGCTTGTCAGGAGGGCGAGTTCAAGCCGCTCGTTACTCAGTAACGAAAGGACATCATCAAAGTCGCTCTCAGTGCCCCGTTCTATCTTGCTGAGGGCAGTGCTATAGAGGTCAAAGTGGAAGACCTCCAGTTGTCCGTAACGGCCGATGAACGGGCTGCGTTCACGGTAGCCCGACGGAAGTGGAATGAATTCGGCGGGGGAAACTTCCTCGATATTCAGTGATAGCCGTTCTTGCAAGCCACGAACCGCTTCGACAGAAGCGCTGTAATCCTGGTCGTAAACTTCGAAGCTGATGTCGATGTAAAGTGTTTGCTGGCGCAATCCTTCATAGACCATCGTGGTTCCCCCTACCAGGTAGAGGCGACCGGGCCTTGTGATGCGCCGCCCCAGGCTCTGGAGGAAACGTTCGATGTCCTGGCGATCAGATCTCTGGCGCGTGCGATTGGTTCGCCTTCTCCAATTTCAACTGGCCAATGAACAGTTCAATCGTGTTGTCAAGAGCCTTAAGCCGGTCGAAAGGGTATTTCGAACGCGCTTGCCAGGCGTCAGCCAGTTCGACTAGTCCCGCTTTGCCGAATCGTTCGTCGGGCAGGGGTAACCCCATTTGGTGAGAAAACAGGTTGGGCAGTAGAGGCATATCGCCCAGATAGATACTCAGACGAGATCGCCAGTTTCGCTGCAGGTAGACTGCGGCCATGTAAAGAGTTTGCAACTCTAGTGACAACTCGGCGCCCAGGCGGGCAGCGAGAGCAAGGACAGACTCTGATATCTCAGGATGGCGCAGGAGGAGCGGTACGATTGCGAGCCGTAACCTTGAGTCGTGCTGGTGCAGGAGTGCTTGCAGCAGCTTCTCATGTGTTTTTTGTACTTGCGTTGCCACTGCGTCGCTGGGGGCAAGATAGGTGATACCCTGGTCGCGCAGCGCCGCGACCAGGGATTCTCTTGAGTAGCTCAACTCTTCCAATCGGTGTTCGTTCGACTCACATCCTATTTTGTTCCAGGGTGAACGCGGCCTCAGGCAAACGGATCCTCGACCCAGGGGTACTTGTTGAGGTCGACGCGTTTGAAGGGAATCTCGGTGTAGCGGGGCGCGACGGCGCCGGGCGCGGCCATGTAGATAATCTGTGAAGCGATGGGCGCGAATCCGGCATAGAAGTGCTGGGAAGACTTCACCACCAGAATATGTTTTTTCTGCACGTCGACGCCGAGGTTGGTGAAGACATCGGGGCTGAATGGCTGTCCTCGCTTGCTGCTGACGATGATATCGATGCCGTTGCAGTTCAGGCAGACGGAATCTCCGCAGGGGATGCGCATTGGGTCGCCCTGTTGAGGCCATTCCTGGACCATGTTTTCAACGATGCCGGTCACTTTGACGGTCAGGTCGAGCGGGTCACCGGACGCAGGGCCCATCTTGCCGCCGAGTCTCATGTCCAGGGTTGATCCGACGCCGCCGGACATGGCTACCTGAACGGCGATCGGATCCCACATGGTCGCGATGCCTGCGTTGTCGATTCCCCTGTCCAGCATGGCCTTGAGCATGAAGGTGGAGTCGCTGGCGGCTCCGCCACCGGCGTTGTCGGCGCGATCGGCGATAACTACGGGGCCGGTTGGGTCTGCCAGGGCCTGCTCAAGAGCTTCGTCAATTGTGTAGGGTGTCTGGTCGAGTTCGCGTCGCATGCCGTGGAACCTGCGTCCGATCTCCTCGGCCACGCGTGCGGCCTGATCGGGGTTGCCGTCTGTGATTGCAAGGGCCTGCGCGCCGCATGTGGGCACGTCTCCCCAGGGAAAACAGTGGACCAGCGAGATTGAGAGGAGACCGTCCTTGCCTTCCATGGCAAGCAGTTCATCGACAAAGCTGCGCAGGGGTTCGTATGGCGTCAGATAGAGACCGATCATGCGGCAGTCAAAGCGTGCCATTGTGGGATTGGTCTTGCCTTCGGCGGCGTCGGCGATGATGTTGAAAAGGTCGGACGCGCGGGCGGCGACATCGGTGTGGGGGTACTCCTTGTAGAGGACGATGGCGTCGGCGGTATCGATCATGTCTTGCGTGACATCGCAGTGAAGGTCCAGTTCGACACCGATCTTCACGTCGGGGCCAACGATTTGGCGGACGCGATCGATGATGTCGGTTTCGCAGTCGTCGTATCCCTCTGCGACCATTGCGCCATGCAGGCCCAGCAGGACGATATCGACGGGCATGGCGGCCTGCAGTCTTTCCAGAAGCTCATCGCGCAGACTTTCGTAGGTGCTGCGTGTGGTGATGCCGGCGGGCTGCGCGTTGGCGGACATTCCGAAGACATAGTCCCAGCCGCGGGCCTCGGTATCGGCTTGGAACTGGTCGAAAGCTGGCTTGGTGCCTTTCTCGACGTCGTCTCCTGGCCTGATGATGGTGTAGTCGCGTATGCCGGTCGGCATTGGTGAGAATGTGTTGGTTTCGGTTGAGACTCCACCTGCGAAAACTTTCATTGCGTCAACCTTTCTTTGGAACGATAATAGGGGTAAGACTCTTCGTTTGGATAGACAAAGACATGGACAAAGACAATGTGGTTGGGCGGTGCCGCCATTTGAACCGAATGTTAGCATAGGTGGCCGCTGCAGGGTATTATCTCACGGCGCGTAGAGTGGGTCGCGGCGGCAGTCGCGACATCGTTTGCGGCGAGCATTTCCAGCCTCCAAACAAGGACAGCAGAGGATGACAACTGAATCGCAGAAGGTTTATCGGGTGGCCCTGGTAGGGACAGGGGGGATAGCGCGCGGGCATGCGACGGCTTGCGAGAATTCTGACCGGGCCGAACTCGCGGCGGTATGTGATGTTTCGGACGAAGCTCTTGAACGGTTCACGCAGCAGTTTGCGGTGCCTTATGTATATTCCTCGTTGGAGGAGATGCTGGAGGCTGGGGAATACGATATTGCCGTAATCTGCGTCTGGGGTGTTTTACATGCGCAGGTGGGAATGCAGCTGGCGGCCTCAGGACGGGTGCGGGCGGTCCTGTGCGAGAAGCCGTTTACGCAGAGTGAAGCAGAGGCCAGAGCATTTGTGGCGGCCGGCGATGAGAATGACGTTCTGGTAGCAGAGGCCTTCAAATTCCGACACCACCCAATGCATTTGAAGGCGGAGGAGATAGTCAGGCAGGGCGGGATTGGCAAGTTGCTCAATGTACGCAGCACATTTTGTACAAACGTGGCCTACGAAACACGGCGCCCTGAATACAACTGGCGATGGAACCGGGGCCAGGGGGGAGGGGCTATCTACGACCTGGCTTGCTACAACGTACACCATGCACGCAATATCTTTGGCGGGGAGCCGGAAATCGTTTTTGCGGCGCAGACAAAAGGTGTCGAGGTTGACGACGCTGCCTACATTTCGCTCGTTTTTGCCGGCGGCCGGACGGCTCAGATATCGGTGGGATTTGATGGATGGCCTTCGCAGTATGCGGAGATCAGCGGTGACGGCGGGCTACTGCGAATTGCCAAGGCGTGGAACAATGAGAATCAGGACGTGACGTTGGAACACCATACGGCGGCAGGCGTCGAGGTGATAGAATTTCCGCCAACGCACCAGTTTACACATCAGCTGGAACATCTCTGCGACTGCCTCGAGAACGGACAAGACCATCGAATTTCGCCGCAGAACAGTATCGCACAGATGCGGGTTTTGGATGCTATTGCGGAGTCGATGCAGACCGGCGCGGCTGTACGGCTTTGATTTGCCGGTAGAGTTGACAAAGGGGCGACGTTTGGATAGGATTTTGTCGACCCCTACTCACAATGGCCCGCCGCCAGCCCAGGATCGAGGCGCGGGGAATTGAGCTGGATCGCCCAAGCGAGCCCACAGGAGAACTGAACCATGGCAGTCCTTGACGCAATTCCGGATATGGAGCGGGACCTGAGGTATTTTCCCACAACGACGACAGAGCCGAAGAAGCTGACGCTTGAGCAGATTGACCATTTCAATGAGAAAGGGTATGTCTTTCCTATTGATCTTTTCTCGGAGGAAGAGGTCAACGCCAACCGTCGGTATTTTGACAGTCTGTTGAAGATGGCAGCGGACGCGGGGCTTGACAGTTATTCGGTCGAGAGCTGGCACACGCATTGTGCCGGCGTCTACGATCTGGTAACGGACGATCGAATTCTGGACTATGTTGAGGATATAATTGGGCCAAACATTGTTTGCACGATGACGCACTACTTCTCAAAGATGCCTGGGGACATTAAGTCAGTTTACTGGCACCAGGACGCTTCGTTCTGGGCGTTGACGCCGAGTAAGGTTGTGACAGTATGGTTGGCGATCGATGATGTAGACGTGGAAAACGGTGCGATGAAGCTGTTCACAGGCACACATTTGTTGGGCCGCATTCCGTTTGAATGGGTGACTGACGAGGAAGACGGCGTACTCAACCAGCACGTCCACAACCCGGAGCAATATGGGCAGCCGGTATCGGTTACGTTGAAGGCAGGTCAGATATCGCTGCACACTGACATGCTATTGCACGGCTCACAGCCGAATCCTTCCAACCGCCGCCGATGTGGTCTGACACTTCGCTATTTTCCAGCGGACGTGCGAGGAATCGAGCCGGACAGCGCGCCGGGGATCATTGCGCGCGGGGTCGACCCGGACGGTTACTGGCAGCCAATGCCGCGGCCCGAGGGAGAAGCAATTCCGCCTCGAAAACTCGAGGCGAAGACGGAGTAGATAGGGGCTTACGAGGGCAGATATGGGAGTCAGGCGCGGTTGCGGCTCTCCGGCCTTGAGGATTGTTCCGAGTTGGAACCAGGTTTCGCTTCGGATTTGAAACGGCGCAACATTCCAGTTGATGGGATGTGTTGCGCCGTTTTCTTTATTGGCCGAGATAGGGGGCCAACTAGGTTCCGTTGACATTTTGGGAAGGCTGTTCAGATGTCAACAAGAACTGAAGGCCTGCAGGCCTGTCAGGGATGTTTCTCGCTTGAATGTTGAAGTAGACAAAACCATTTGATCCGCGAAGTCACGCGAAGGGTCGCGAAGAACACCTTTTTGTCGGCGGAGGACGCGGAGAACACCAAAGGCGTATCGGATTTTCTTTGCGTGACTGCGCCGCCCTTCGACGATCAGGCGTAATTTGCACTCGGAAGTCGTTGTTCAGACAAACGTCAACGAGCCCTAAATGCGACCTTGTTCAAGCCGCAACCTGGTCCTCGAAAAGCGAAGGGAAATGCCTGTACGGGTCTCCTGGATCGCGGAACAGTATTTGCTGGCGCGGCGTCAATTCGGCGTTGGACGGTGGCTGGACACGTTTTGCAGTCCAGGCTACGTGTGAGACACAGTATTTGTAGAGCAGCGCGCGCCGGTCATGTTGTGCTTCCCAGGCGGCTGTGCCATGTGTGAGTGATTCGGTGAACAGAATTGCTGACCCGGCGGGCGCCTCGGGGATGATGACGTTGGCGGCATTTTCGGGGGCTTCGGAGATTTGTTGAGGCAGCTTGTAGTTGCTCTTGTGACTGCCGGGGATGCAGCAGAACCCGCCCTTGCCTGGTCCGGTGTCGGTCAGGCACCAGGTGACGACGACGAAACCGTTGTAGATCTGGTCGTCGCGGAAGGGCACGTATTCGCCTTGCTGCGCACCGGTGGTGGGAGAGGTGGCGCCGTAGTCCGCATGCAGCTTTCCTCTCCCCATCCCATCGCGCATGTACATACCGTAGATTCTGTCGAGGCGGAAGCAGTCACCGAGGCGGAAGCGCAGAATCGGCATGATGCGATGATGGTCCAGCAGGTCGCAGAAGGGTTGGCCCCATTCCAGGAAACCGGGTCCGTCGGGGGCGCGGCCGAAGCGTTGGGTCTGGCCTGGGGCGGGCAGTTGTTGTTTGTCCAGCAAGCGGTTGAGGGCAGCGACTTCATTGGTGTTGAGGGCATTTTCTATCACCAGGTAGCCCTGGACGTCGAATTGATACTGCAGTAGATGAAGGTCGCTCATTTTTGTCCTCTTTACTCGAGTGATATTCCTGTTGTGGACCAATGCGGGGGAAGCCTAGCGGCTCACATCTTACGACAGTTTGTGGACGGGCGCAACAGTTTCGAAAAGTAATCGGACGGCCCAGCGAGTCCCATGTGAGGGGCTGCTGCGCCGTCCGAGTTCATTTTGGCGCTCTAATTACGATCCAGCGTTACGTGTGCGTGTGAACGGTTACTCGATTGCTTCCTGTACAGGTCCGATAGTGGAGCTCAGACCGCGCTTCGGGACACCATTGCTGTCGACGTAGGTGACATAGACTCGCAAGAAACTGCCGACGTCGTCGCTAACCGGCGTGTACGCTGAGGTGTCGTCGATGGTTGGGTTGACAATGTCGGTCCAGTCGCCGAGCGCATCGTCAGAGCTCTGCCACTGCCAGTCGCCGAGGTCGGTGTAGGCGTCCTGGGAGAGCGTTAGCTGGGCGGAGATCTCCTGGCCGACGGTTGGTCGTTGGTCGGTATTGAACCAGACAACATTTGTTTCAGTCTGGGGCGTGGGTGCGGGCGTTGGCGTAGCGGTCGGTTCAGGTGTAGGCGTTGGTCCTGGTCCCGGTACCAATCCGTTGGAAGGGAACCAGTCCGACCAGGCGCCGGCACCGAGAAGGTTGCGCCCTCGAGTTCGGAATCGATAGACCCTTTCCGGATCGAGCCCTTTGACGGTGTAAGAGACTTCTTCTGTACCTTCGGTGACGCCCAATATCGAAATCTCACCCTCGGTTGTCCAGGACTCGCCGGTGCCCACAGATCTCCACTGGATATCGTATGAAGATACGTGGAGCAGGGGCAGAGAGAGTGGTACGGGGGCGGTAGCGAATTGAACTGTCAACTCTTCCATTGAATGTTGCTGCACTTGACCAGTGATGGCCTTTGGAGGAGGCGCCATACTTATGGCGGCAAAAATTGCGCCTACGACGATCAGCGCCCCAACGATGGCCAATGAGACCTTGCTAATCAGGAGGCGCAGCATGGCTACAAACATGCTAAACATCACTTGCAGGAACACACGCAGGACCATCTGTACGCGATTTACTTCTCTTACTGGCAGGTTTGCCATTCTATCATCCTCCTGGCTCTAGTGTTTCGAGACTCCGTTTTGACGGGGTTCTTGAGAAAGACTCGACTTCCTACGATTGCTAAATAATGCAACTCTTACTGCAACTATTGGATTTTCAGTATAGTAGCTGCCATATCGTTTGTAAATCCGATTGCTGTAAAAAACCAAGTGCAGTTAAGCGGCACATTTCCTGTGAAATATTGAGAAATTACACTGGTAGAGGTCATTTTGTTGTGTTGAAAAGACACCTAAGCCGGTCATGATTCCGACATCGACAGCATGGCTACGATCTGTCGACGTTTCCAAGGAATTGATAAAACGTAGGGTATGCGTTTACTTGATCTTGATACGAAAGGAGAGGGGCACATCGACAGGGAGGACACAGCCAGAACGATGATTTAGCAGGTCTTTTTGCGTGGTATTCTTTGCACTTGCAATACGGATGGTTTGGGGCGGTACGGGAGTAGGATTTGAAGAAGACGGGGTGGGTTCCCGGGACCGGACGGGCCGGCCAGAGGGTGGAATGCAGGGACAGAGCGGAGCGGTCAGCAGTTAGGGGAATTTCGGGAACTGCAGTTCGAAGAGGACGGGCCGGTGCGGCGAGAAGGAGAGGTGGGAGTGATGCGCATCGGCTTCGCTCGCTTCACGCTGTGTATTGCAGGTAGGATTCAGCTGTGGGTTGAGGAAGCGACGCGCGCGAATTCATTGGGCGGCGGAGCCGCTCAGGCGCGAGTTTGCTCTTTCTGAGGCGTATCGGATTGAAGTCGAAGTGGATTGCGGCGGCTAATCTTCCACCGGTCCAATCGTCTGACTAAGTGCCCGTTTGCGCTCGTCTTCGCTATCAATGTAGAGAGCGGAGGCGCGCAAATACTTTCCTTCGTCTGCGCTGGTGGGCGTGTACTTTGAGGAATCGGAAGCGTCATAGTCGGTGACATCTTCCCATTTGCCGAGGCCGTCGTTGGAACGTTCCCACTTCCAAGATCCGAGGTCGCTGAACTGATCACTGGCTAGCGTAAGTTCGACTCTGATTTCGGTGTCGATGGAGGGAGGACTGGCACCGGCGGCGAATCTAACTACGTCGGCTACAGTGTCTACGGTAATGACAGGGCCGATGGTCGTGCTCAGACCTCTTTTGTAATCGTCGTCGCTATCCAGGTAGACAACTGAGACGCGCAGGTATTTGCCTTTGTCCAAGGAGGAGGGTGTGAAGATCGAGGGATCCTCTGCATCGTAGTCGGTGACGTCGGTCCAACCCCTGAGTGCGTTGTCGGAACGGTCCCACCGCCAGCGCCCCAGGTTGCTGTGATCTGAATCTGAAAGTGAAAGGCGAGAGCGGACGGCACGGCCCACTACAACGGGGTCATTGCCAAATTCGAATTCGACGATGTCGGTCTCGATCTCTGCTCCGACCACGGGGCCGACGGTTGGACTGAGCGCTGTTTTTCCGACATCGTCGCTGTCGACGAAATTGACGGAGGCGCGTAGATATTTGTCGGTGTCGGCAGCAACGGGGGCGTAGATTGAAGAGTCGGTCAGCCGTGCGCCGGGGACACTTCGCCAGCCGGTAAGGCCGTCGTCAGAGCGTTCCCACTGCCAGCGAGAGCGGTCCGTGTAGGTGTCTTCGTCGAGGGTAAGGGCGACTCTTACGGTCTGACCGATTACCGGCGGATCCCCTCCTTCGGCGACTTGGACTATGTCGACAACGGTCTGGCGGGTCGGGGTAGGGGTTGGAACGGGGGTTGGCGTAGGTGCGGGAGGCGGATTTACGATAACGCAGGCGCTCAGAATCACTGTTGCGATCGCTGCAGCCATCCAATGGGAAAAGTAAACGCTCAGCTTCCGCCCTTGGTCGGACGGGTGCATTTCGCGTTTGCGGCTGCTCTCAATTGCGGGCATGCGTTCGTTCTCCTTCAAGCGATCGTGGTCTGAGCGAAATACGGGTCAATGGCTTTGCGCCATGCGGCGATTACCTTGTAAACGATGTTGCCGTTGAAGCAGTGGCGCGCAGCGTGTGCCAACAAGCATATCAAAGTCAATACAATATCGCTAGTCTGCGAAAGAAGGGAAGGGTGCATCCCAGTTTTGGGGTGAAAGGGTCAGGTGTGGAATGGGCGGAACTGCGGGGGAACTACGGGGAACTACGGGGAACTGCGGGGAACTGCGGGGAACGACAGTGGTCAGTGGCGTGAGAAGGCAAGTGGGGGAGGAGACACTGTTGGCTAGACTCGTTGCTGGGGAAGAGTGAGCAAGGTCGCAAGCCAGAGAGGGGCGTTGCGGGGGCGCGGAACTGCGGTTTTTTGGTAGTCAGTTCTTAGTTTTCAGTTAACTACTAAGCCACAGTAGTTGACTGGTCAGTTATCCTGGGGACCATTCAGTTTCCTGGTGACGCAACTGGTGTACAGCGGCCGCCATGCTCGCCAGCCGACTCGTTGCGAAGAATGCACACGGTCGGTGAGGGATGGTTTTGTAGGGGGGCGTTGCGGGGGCGCAGCCCCTGCACAAGGGAGGCCGCTTGCGGCCGACCGCCCATATACCAGAACTAAATGGTGAGAGATCTCCTCGCTCGCCCCAGGCAAGGTCGCGAAACAGTTGTGGCTGGGACGTTGCCGGTATTCCTGGCCGAAGAAGTAGGGCGCTAAGAATCGACACAGTCATTTGGGAGGCGCGCACGTTTGTCCCGGACGGAGAGGGTGGTCGCGGCGAGGTGCAGATCGAGGTTGGATGCTTTTGTAGCAGCTGATAGTGGGCTTGCAGGATAAGAGGCCGGAAGGGGAATGGCGGTGTGCTCAGCCTTTAACGCCAGTAATGACGATTCCCTGAATATAGTTTTTCTGGGCGACGAAGAAGAGAATGATGCAGGGAGAGAGAATGATTAATGATGCAGCCATCAGCAACGTCCACTCGACTCTGTATTGGCCCTGGAAGAATCGCAGCCCGAGCGCGAGCGTATATTGGTCGAGGTCGGAGAGGAAGATCAGAGGCCCAAGAAAGTCGTTCCAATGGTTCATAAAGGAGAAGACAAGGATAATGCCGAGAGCAGGTTTGATGAGGGGAATGCAGATGCGATAGAAGATGCCGAAGGTGCTGCAGCCGTCGACGCGGGCGGCGTCGTCGAGCTCCAAAGGCAAGGTCATGAAGAACTGGCGCAGAAGGAAGATATAGAAGGCGCTGGTTGCGAAGAAGGTAGGGACGACAAGCGGCAGAATGGTGTTGATCCAGCCCAACTCCTTGAACAGGATGAAGAGCGGGACGATGATGGACGGAAAGGGCAACATCATGGTGGCGAGGACGAGCAGAAAGATTGCGTCGCGCCCCGGGAAGCGGATGCGGGCAAAGCCGAAGCCAACGATGGCGCAGGAGATGATGTGGCCAAGAATAGACAGCCCGGTGATGCGGACGGTGTTGAACAGCCACTGGTTGAAGGGCAGGATGGACCACGCGGTCCAGTAGTTGCCGAAGCGGGGTGGGACTGGTATCCACTCGATGGGAAAGGTAAACTCGGTGCCGGGCCTTTTGAGGGATGTGCTGATCATCCAGAAGAAAGGCATCATTACGCCGAACGCTCCGATCAGGAGGAGCAGATAGACGACAGTTTTCAGTATCAGGTCTTGCCGGCGCCGACTTTGCAGGAGATTGACGAGGCTTGACACTATCGATTGCTGACCCTGGTGTTCGAGACTTCGTTGTGCCATTCGATCACCCGCCCTCGTAGTAGACCCAGCTGGAAGATGTGCGCAAAATCAGGAAAGTAAAGGCAAGGATCACCAGGAAAAGGACCCATGCCAACGCGGATGCATACCCCATGTTGAACCATTGGAATGCATTTTGATAGAGGTAGAGCACGTAGAAAAGCGTGGCGTAGTTGGGTCCGCCACTGGTCATGATAAAGGCTTGGGTGAACACTTGAAAAGAGGCGATGACGCCCATAATCAGGTTGAGAAGGAGCACAGGCGTAATCATGGGGACGGTGATGCGGCGGAATTTCTGAAGGGCGTTGGCGCCGTCGAGCGTGGCGGCCTCGTAGAACGTTGTCGGGATGCCCTGGAGGGCGCCGAGGTAGATCAACATGCCGCCGCCGACGCCCCAGACGCTCATGACGATCAGTGCGGGCAAGGCCCAGGTCTCGCTGCCAAGCCAGGCAGGGCCACTGATGCCGATATTCTTGAGCAACACGTTGATGACACCGAATCGAGGGTTGAAAATCCACATCCAGAGCAAAGACACGGCCACGCCCGCGGTGACGCTGGGCAGATAGAACAGGGTGCGGAAGAAGCCGATCAGGCGAATCTTCTGGTTGAGTAGCATGGCGAGGAAGAGGCCCAGCGCCAGATTCAACGGTACGTTAAGGAGAAAGATGAGAGTGACTTTGAGCGACTTCCAGAAGAATTCGTCTTCGATCATCTTCTGGTAGTTTTGCAGGCCAATGAACTCGGGCGTGCCAACGATGTTCCACTTGGTCAGGCTGATGGAGAAGGAGCCGAAGAGCGCGCCGGCAGTGAAAACAGCGAAACCGACAATCCAAAGCGAGATGAAGGCATAGCCTTCAAATACGTTTTTCCAGTAGAGTTTGCTCTTGCCCAACATCAGGGATCGAACCATCGGTACCCCCTAAGCGAGACAGTGAGGAAGTGAGGCGGGAGGCGAGCAAGCCCGCGCTCCCGGTCTCATAAACCTTCATGTTCGGCACAGAAAAGGCAGAACTGTCTAGGCGTTCTCGGCGAGAATCTCTTCAATCTGTTCGCACATGTCGTCGGCAGCCTGCTGGGCAGACTTGGCGCCGCGCAGAGCGTTGTCGACTTCGGTCGTCATGACGGTGAAGAGCACGCGGTAGGGCTGCGGGCTACGCGGCACGAAGGGGTTGGGAATGGTGTTGATGTACCCTTCGCGGATCATGGGAATATCGAGTGCGCCGAGCGGTTCGGTATAGGCTTTGGATTCGAAGATTGAGTAGCGGGTTGGGCCATCGGAGAAGGCCAGCTTTATGCCGCTGTCGTAGCCCTCTTCCCAGGCTTCCAGGCTGCTGCGGTAGACGGTCCAGTCGAAGGCTTCCTGCGAGTGCTCGCTGGTTGGGGAGACCACAATCTGGTCGGTATCGCCCCAGCAGCGGAAGCCGGCCTTGCCGGCGGGGACGAGCACAAAGTCCCATTCAAAGGGGAGCTCGTAGCCTTCGCGCAGATCGCGCACCGAGTCGCAGGTAGTGCCGCCGGCCATCACGATTCTGCCGGTGTTGAAGTTGATGCCCAGTTCATTTGCCTGCATTTCAGGCGGCGGCTGAATGCCGTACTCCAGTACCAGGTCTGCCATGAACTTGATGCCCTCGACGGCATCGGCGCTGTTGATGGTGCAGGTGGAGACGGCCTCATCGAAGACTTCGCCGCCGGCCGCACGGATTGTGGCCAGCTGATTTGTGCCGCCGGAACCGCCGTAGAAGTACTGGTCGGTTTCGCCGTCGCCGTCCAAATCCTTTGTCAGTTCCCTTCCCATTTCGACGAAGGTGTTCCAGTTCCAGCCGTCGGCGCCCTTTTCCCAGTAGAGTTCACCTGGAGAGGGCATGCCGGCTTCCTCAAGCAGGGTCTTGTTGTAGCGCAACTGGTGTGTGCAGGACTTCTGCGGCAGGCCGAAGACGACACCGTCGAAGAGGGCGTCGCCGTGATAGACGACATCATCATAGTTGAGGTCGGCGCCGTAGGCGTCTATGAAATCGGTAAGAGGGATAGACCCGCCTGCGGTGTGCGTTTCGGCCATTAGTGCAGGGTGACAGCCAAAGGTATCAGGTGCGGTGCCGCCGGCGACCATGACCGGAATTTTGGTGTTGTAGTCACCCCAAGGCAGGACGAGCGGCTCAACTGTCACGCCAGGATTCTTGGACTTGAATAGCTCTGACAGTCCGGTCTCGGTTGGTACATCTGCTTCTGAACCATGCCGGGCCCAGCCGATGGTAATGTCTTCCATGTCGGCCATTTCGCCATCGCCACCTGAGTCGGTTGCGGCGGGCACGGCGCAGGCTGCCAGGGCTGCAGACGCGCTGCCGGCGGCCATCCACTTCAGCATTGATCGGCGGCTCATTCTTGTGGACATTTTCAGGTCCTCCTTTTGTGATTGTTGTGTACCCAGAAGCGGAAATGAACTTGGATGAGAAAAAGCGGTGGGCAGGGAACTGCTATACGAATCGCGCAAGCTCAATGCGGGCTACAAGGAAGTAAGAATGGCAAATGGTCTGGAAAGGCTTCGGCGAAAGATTTCGGGGCAGGCGGCCGGTGGGTTGAGTCGTACCAGCCGTCACAATAGCGCCAAGGCGATCTTACAGACTATGCAAGCGAAAGTCAAGCATAAATTTTTTGTCGGGTGCATCCCAGTTCTGGGACGAAAGGATCAGGTGTGAAACGTGCTGTGACGGTGGGTGATATTGTGTTCCGGCTTGTGGAGGAGTTCAGGGCAGGCACAAGGCCTGCCCCTACCGGAACGTCTGGGGGGAATACTGTTGGCCAGACACGTTGCTGGGGAAGACTAAGCACGGTCGCTAGGCAGGGCGGGGACCATCTATGGACTATCTGTGCGCTCTACCCAGACTCTTGCGCCTGCGGCCATCGGTGCAAACAAGGTTGAGGTAGTGCCATCAGGCCAGCTGATTTGGAGGAGGAGTGGAATGCTGTCGACGGGGAAGCCGAAGTGAGCCTGCGACGGTTCGCCTGTGAGGTAGCCGCTGTTGGAGCGCAGCGTGCGTGCGTAGCTGCCGGTTGTGGTGTGCAGCGTCAGATTGGCACCGATGGCGCGGGTGTTCATGCTGGCGGGCCAGGAGAGATCGACGGTCAGGCTGTTCCCTCCGCAGAGGCGATTTTCGTAGATGCGGGCGGGCGAAAGGAGATTGTTGATAACAATGTCGAGGTCGCCGTCGTTGTCGAGGTCGGCCATGGCCATGCTGCGGCCGCCTTCGGTGGCGTTGAGACCCCAGGAGGGCTCAGGCTGGAAGCTCCCTTGTTGATCGTTGCGGAAAATGAGATTTTGCTCAACGAGCTCATCGCCGGGCAGGTGGCTGAACATTTCCTCGGCGGCCATGCCGTTGACGATATAGAGGTCGAGGTAGCCGTCCTGATCGAGGTCGCCAAATTGGGCGGACCAGCTCCAGCCGCTGGCTTGCAGGCCGCGGGCGCCGGCCTCATTTGCGTAGGCGCCGGCGGTGGCCGGGACCTGGAGGATATTCTCGATGATTTGGCGGTCGCCGGGGATGTCAGCGTCGGCCATCATTGCCATGAGTGGAGACCAGGCGGCCATCGTTTCCGGGGTCTCCGGATAGGGCTTCATATCGGCGGCGAACAGTTCTGCGCGGCCGTCATTGTCGATGTCTCCCGCGGCGAAACTCATCGTGTTCTGGGCAGTTTGGGCGAAGGGCGTCGACTCTACCCAACCTTGCGGTGACCAGAGCCAGACCTGGTCGGGCAGCAGGAAGTCGTGCCCTACCCAGATGTCGAGACGGCCATCCCGGTTGATATCTACTAGCAGGAGCGCGAGGGCCTGAGATTGGGCGGCGAGGTGGGTGGCGACGAAGTCATCTCCGGTATTTTCGTAGTAGACTACGCCGCCGTTGGCGAGGTCTGTTGGGTCTATGCGCGTGTACTCATTCTGGTAGGTGGCGAGGACGAAGTCGAGATCGTTGTCGCCGTCAAGATCTGCCCAGGCGAAGGTGTAGGCTTTCTGGGAGGCGGGAAACCAGTCGAGGCGGGTGAAACCGTTGATGTGGTTGATGTCTCCTTGTTTGGCCGGTGTGTCCTGGCTGCGATTGCCGTGGGAGTGGCCGTCGTTCATCCAGACCAGGGGCCTGGTTTCTCGATGGGCAAATACTATGTCCGGCCAGTTGTCGCCATCGATATCGACGATGCTGACGGCGCGCGACTGTCCGTGGGGGAATTCCTGTTTGCGAAAAGCGAAGTTGCCATCGTTCCAGAAGATGGCGTTGCGGCCTGCGAGATTGGCGAGTACCAGATCGAGGTCGCCATCGCGGTCGAGGTCGTTGACGGCGAGGCCGGCGCCGTTGCTGTCGTAGGTTCTGACCACTTCGTCCTTGATGGAGGTGATGTGATCAAGGGTGTGGGCGACGAAGCGACCTTCACAGGGATGCGGGGAGCGTTGATGGGGCTGGACTGCGACCCTGATTGGCGGGTCGGGAGTCGGGCCGACAGGTACACATGCCATCGCGAGGAAGGGAAGGAGAAGGACGGCGAAAAGGGGCAACGCGCTGATTCCCAGATTCGAAAGCCTATTCATAGTGACGCTTCCCATTTGGCGCCGGCGCGTTGGGATTCCTTTTCACACATCCATCAACGTCGTGACGGCAACTTCTATTTTGCACCGCGTATTTCCGCGAACGATAGTAACTAGAGGTCGGACCCCTCCTTCAGCCAGGCAAGGTTGAAGTGAGCCAGGGTCAAGTTTTCGTAGGGTTGACTCTGGCCGCTCTCGTAGAGACAGCAGACGTTCCCATCCGGGAGAGAGGCGAGATCCGAGTAGGCGGAAGGACCGGGATGGAGTGTTCGGGCGGCGGGCCAGGTGCGGCCGCCGTCTGCACTAAGGCGGACGGTCAAATTCTCGCGGCGGGTGCTGGCCGGGTTGGAGAAGAGGAGCCGGCCTTGGGGCAGAGACTCGACGCTGCCCTGGCAGACAGGCTCAATCAGCTGGTCCTCCCACTCGAACTCTACGAAGGTCTGGCCCTGGTCATAGCTGCGGGCGATGCCGCGACGTGTTCCGCGGACGTGGTTGCGGCAGTTGATGTAGAGGCTGCCATCCTGGAGTTGGGCGATTGCGCACTCATTGGTGCCGTCGTCAACGTTGCCGCCGAGCTGCCAGGTTGCGCCGCTGTCGTCGCTGTAGATGACATGGGAGTGGTAGGGGTCGCGGTTGCGGTCCAGGTGGAGGCCGACGATGTGATCGCAGGGGATGACGAGGCGACCGGTGTCGAGCTGGATGCCGTGGCAGGGGCCGGTGGCATACCAGGTCCATTGTGGATCTTTGACGGAGGCAGAGATGTCGTGCGGTTCGCTCCAGGTCTGGCCGTCGTCGCGGCTGTGGGTGATCCAGACGGTGCGGGGGGCTTTGCCTTCGCAGATCATGGTTTCGTCGCCATCGGCCAGGTTTTTGCAGAAGGGCAGCCAGATGGTCCCGGTATTGTGGTCGACTACGGGGCAGGGGTTGCCGCAGGTCATTTCTGGTTCGGTGACTACGATTTGGGTGGGGGTCCAGGTGCGGCCGTTGTCGAAGCTGCGGCGCAGGACGAGGTCGATTTCGCCGGCGTCGCCGCGTCCGTGTTTGCGGCCCTCGGCAAAGGCCAGGACTGTGCCGAGGGCGGAGACGGCGAGGGCGGGAATGCGGTAGGTGTGGTAGCGGCCGTCGCCGCTGGCGTATAGCGTCTCTTGCTGGAGCCAGGGGAGACCCTGTGCGTTTTCTGCGCTCATGGGGGTTCACTCCTTTCAGGCGATATCTTCGGGATCGATGAAGACGCCAACGAGATGGCTGGACCCGGCGGGGTCGCCGTAGTTGGTGTAGTCGACCCACATGATGCGGCCGTCATCCAGCATCAGCCAGGAGGAGTAGCCGTGGTCGGGCCCGGGCGCCTGTTCCGGGTGGTTGCCGTGGATCTGAATCATACGCTGACGCTGGTACTCGTCGGGGAAGATTTCCATGTCAGCGCCCCAGAACCATTCGAAGTCTTCGAGGGTCTGATTTTGCACTCGATATGACACGAAACGCCAATAGCTGCGTCCGCCGGACTGGGGTTGGCCGAACTGGGTGTACCCGCTGAGGGCGCCTGCGCGGCGGGAGTCTCCGATGGGCTTGTCCTCGCGGAAAATGCACTGGCTAATCACGGTCTTGCCATCAACTTGAATTTGCAGGAGGCCACGGCGGTGACGAATGGTGATTGAGTGGTATTCAGTCATGTCGACGGCATGGCGAAAGTCGGCGCCCAGGCGGCTCCAGATGCCATCGGCGGCGATATTTACGACGACGCCGAGTTGAGAGACCGACATAAACGCGGCAGGTTGGCCGGGCCTGCCTTCGACTTTCAGAGTCGCTTCCATGTGGATTTCGCTACGGGCGGATTCGGGCGGCAGGAGGCAGTAGCGGGCTTCGTGGCCGGGCAGGTTGTCGATCACGAGCCAGCCGTCTTCTATTTTTGCGGCATATTTGCGCCGCGGCCCGCCGATCTGGTAAGTGCCGGCCTCGGCCTTGATGTCGCCGCACCAGCCATAGGTTCCCAGAGGCCCGTTGACATGGCGGCCGGTGGCGAAGATACGGCCGTCGGGCAGTTGTTTGGCGTAGGGGCGGTCGAGGGCGAAGGGGCACATTTGGAGAGGCGACCAGGTCCTACCGCTGTCGGTGGAGAAGGTGACGAAGCTGGGGATGCCGGCGTGATGATTCTCGCGCAGCAGGCAGGCCAGTTCCTGGCCGCCGACGGCGTCGGGGTTTTCGAGGAAGACGATGGCGCCTTCGCAGACGCGGTGGTAGCCGTTTTCGGCGACAGTGGTGGCTTCGTACCAGGTTTCACCACCGTCTTCGGAGCAGGAGAGAATGACGGCGAACTCCTGGGTGTCGCCGCGCATGATGTGGGAGACTACGCCTATACGTCCATCGGGCAGGTCGAGGATGCGGTCTGGCTCGAAACCCA
>Ga0209754_1001165_pt1 | contig 28232 bp, 24 predicted proteins | sample MesohylBB_FD_187295 | JGI IMG/M metagenome (GOLD analysis project Ga0209754, IMG submission 187295) | Host-associated microbial community of the marine sponge Aplysina aerophoba from Gulf of Piran - sponge mesohyl, lysed by bead beating... | ecosystem: Host-associated > Porifera > Sponge >... | reverse complement strand
CGGGAGCAAGCGTCGAAGCATCGCCGGACCCGTCACCGTCACCGCCGGGAGCAAGCGTCGAAGCATCGCCGGACCCGTCACCGTCACCGCCGGGAGCAAGCGTCGAAGCATCGCCGGACCTGTCCCCCGCTCCCCCGTCAGGGTCGCCATCGTCCGAGCAGGCGCCGGCCAGCAGCACAGCGACGATTCCGATAGTCAGGCAACGCCTCAAGTGTTCCGTCATGGATCCGGCCGCCTTCCTAGAGCAGTCGCGAGGTTATGACGACGCAAGCCACGGATCAGTTCCCGGGATCCATGGGCCCATCCGACCAGCAAACGGTCGTTCACGCAACTTCCACCCCCGACGCCGGTCCCGGACCAGCCACCAACGGCTTCACCGGTCAGCCCGGACATCGGTCGCCAGCACCGGATCGTCGACCCTAACGCTGCCATTTCTCATCCTGCTGCACTACCGATTCTCAGGCTCCTGCACTACCAATTCTCACCTTCCGCTCAGGGGGCGTCCACCCCCTCCAATAGGCCGGAACCGCAGTAGTCCTATTCGGCGCCTGGCCAACCACCCGCCACGAACATCCAGTCACGAGACGTTCGCCTGATCACCACTCATCAGCTGGCCCCTCGTCAGGCGCCTGACTCTCCGGGCTTTCGAGTCCCAGCCAGCTTGCCGAGTTCTCCTTCCCCTTTCGCCCTGCCGCGTGGCTCGCAGTACCGTGCTGCGTTGTTTGCCGCAGCGTCCGAAGGCACAGCAGTGGGGAGAACCTGACATGGCAAGTGGATCGTCACAATCGGCGCAGGGACTAGAGCCGGGGCGTCTCGGAAGGTACACGAGGCGGGCCGAGCCCGTAATGCTGGTGTTGGCGATTGCCAGCGTGCCGTTGTTCTTGTTGGAGCATCGGTACTGGCTCGCCGCTGCTGCGGGCTGGGTCGTGGTGGCGGCGTTCTTCGCGGACCTCGCAATACGTGTTGTGCTGGTTGACGGATCAAGACGCAGCTACTTGATCCGCCACTGGTATGACGTGGCCATCGTCCTGTTGTCACTGTTGCCGATCGCGCGTCCCCTCAGGTCGCTGCGAGCCTTGGCGCTGCTGCGCGGCGTGCGGGCATTCGTGGCCGCCCACAAGGCAGCCGCAATATTGACGAGGGGCTGGAGGAGTCTGCACGGCAAGGCGCTCATCGTGTCGAGCGCAGCGCTGTCCGCTGCCGCGGTGCTAGCGGTGTACGAGGCGGAGCAGGCAGCCGGCGGCAGCATCGACTCCGTAGGGGACGCTCTGTGGTGGGCGGCAGCGACGGTCACGACCGTCGGCTACGGAGACCTCAGCCCTGACACCGCTGCTGCGCGTGGGGCGGCGGTGGTGCTGATGGTCTGTGGGGTCTCGCTGTTCGGCCTGCTCACCGCAAACGTGTCCGCGAAGTTCCTCAAGAACGATGCCCTGCTGGCGTACGAGCAGATGGCGGAGCTACTCGACGGAGGTCGTTCGTGCCCGAATTGCGGCCATACGCCATTGCAGCGTGCCAGCACGGCGGACAGCAGCGGCGAGCCAGGGGCGGCGGCCACCCAATAGCGAACTGGAGGGCGCGCTCGGGCTAGGAGGCCATCCGGATGAGTTGGTCGCCGGTCTTGGCGTCGACGTAGGCGAAGCTCTGCGGAGGACGGAAGCTCCTCAGCTTCACTCGCATGTCCCGCAGTGGGATCTTCCGACCAAATGACCGCGGCTCGGTCAGTGTCAGAGCAGCTCCGACCTCCACGCCCTCGAAGTACCGCTGGAACTCGTCGTAGCGCAGGTCGGACCTGGAGCCGTACTTGCGCCACAGCACCGCAAGTTCGGCGGATCGGACGCTGGTGACGACGCAGGTGCCGAGCAGTGCCCGCACTGGTGTCGCCGCATACAACAGCGCCAGCGTCGGAACGACGATCTTCGGCACGGTCCGGCGCAGCTCGACCGTCTTGTCACCCGCGAGGATGGCCTCCGCGAATCTGGGCTTGAGCGACAGAACGACCATCCGGTCCGGGTCGAGCCCCGGCACTTCAGTCGTCATCGCTTCTCGTTCGCTCGTCGTCGAACCCACGGACCGCGTGTTCATCGACCTTCCGTGTCGCTATGCGGAGCCCGTTCTCACTCGAACTCGGAGGATTGGGCGCCGAGGCTGCGGGCGTTCTCTGAGACCGTGCGCCGGGTGGCCTCGTCGTAGCCCTCGTCGCTGGTGGCACGGATCTCCAGGACCAGCTCCACGGCCTCGCCGAGCTTGCTGGTGACGTGATCGCCGATCTCGCCGAGCTGCTTGATGCCGCGGACCGGGTCGAGGTTGAACTGGGCGTAGAACTGGGTGGGCTTGCTCAGCTCTGGCTTGGGCCGCTCATCTGGCGCGGTGGTTGGTCCGTCCGGGTCGTCGGTTCCCGCCGGAGGCTCGTCTGTGTCGGTCGACGGCGGCTGGGGCTCGGGAACGTGGTCGGGGTGGATGAGCAGGCCGCTGGGTGCGGGCGGGATTGCATCGTCCGTGTGCAGGCCGACCCATCGCTGGCCGTCGTGGGCCTCGGCGTAGGCGAATGTGTCCTGTTGCCAGGTGATGGTCGTGGCCCGGTTCGCGATTGCGCTGTACAGGACGTCGCGGTTCGCGAGGCGGGGCATGTACGGGTATCGGGCGTAGGTTTCCCACAGCTTGTGGACGGCGATGTCGCCGCGGTCGGACCAGAGCTTGCGGCGGTCGAGGTCCATGCGGATGCGCACTCCGCTGTAGGTGCCTATGAGCTTCTCCTCGCTGCTGAGCTTGTCGCTGGTGCGCTTGGCCAGGTCGCCTACGGTCGTGACCCTCGTCGTCTGCCATTCGATGTCGCGCTGGCCAGGCTGCTTGGTGGGTGTGATGGCCAGGGTGAAGGTCTCGGCGATCAGGCTGTCGACCTGCTTGGAGGTCTCGGCCAGCTTGCTGTCGGCTTGGCGCTGCTGATGGGCGGTGAGGTTCATGGACCCGTCGCCCACTATGGACTTCCAGGCCAGGTACATGCGGGCTGCGGCTCGCAGCTCGGCTAGGCGGTTGGCCGCCGCGGCCAAGAACACCACCAGGTTGGGGTTGACCCGCGGGCCGGCGTCGCGCTGGGCCAGGATCCGCGCCGCGAGCTCCACCGCCGGGGAGTTGTCGTCGTTGGGCGAGTGAGTGGCGCCGGGCTCCAGGATCACCAGACGCACGCCGTCATCGTTGTCCGGCACGTCGCCCGGGCCCTCGGCGAACACCTGAACCGCTGCGAAGGCTCCCCGGTCGCGCTGGTTGCCGATGCGGCGACGGACCTCGTCGTCGGCGTCGCGGTCGTCGTAGTTGGAGCCGGCCCGGTCCGCAGCGATGCGGGTGACGTTGGGGATCAGCGAGTACCAGTACTGCGCGCCGTCGACATAGAGGTGGGTGGCCTCGCCCGACAGGCGCCGCAGCGCGTCGGCGAACTGGCCGGGGGACTCGCCGGGCTGCGCACAGCCCAGCACCACCGACTTGCGGTCCACTCCCCTCCTGCCGTCGGGTCGGGGCGCCGAGCCCATGTACACCGCCCGGGCGGCGCGGCGGGTCGCGGACAGCCTCCCGAAGTGGCTGTTGTTCTGGTCGATGCGCAACGGCAGCGAGTTGGCGCCGTCCACATCGGCCTTGATGACAGGGTCCCAGCCGTCCTCCAGGTACTTCTTCATCTCGCTGACGAGCAGTCCGAAGTCCATGGGCAGGTTGCCGGGCATGATCAGCAGCGACCGGTCGTCGCGCTGCCAGAGTTGCGAGATGGCCAGCGCCATGAGCCGCAGCACCCCTCGGGTTCGCTGGAACTTGTCGAGCGCCGACCAGTCGTCGAAGAGCCGGTCGAACAGCTCGGGATGGATCGGATAGCAAAGCTCCATGCGGCGGCGGTACTCGCCCTCCCCCACCCCCGCAGGGAACTTGTCGCCCTGATCGCGGTACATGTCACAGAACGCCCGGATCACCCCGTCGCGCACCCTGGCCTTGTCGGCGGGGATCGGGTCGAACAGCCGACGGCGCACGATCTCGAAGGACTCGTCCGGCGACGCCGGCTGCCACTGGGCCGCCTTGCGGGCCACGACGTTCTTGAGCTTCTCCAGCGCGGTGCGCCCCTTGGGGCCGCCCACCTCCACATCAGAGGCCGGGATCGAGATCAATACCACCACATCGGGCACCGCGGCCGCGGCCTCGGTGAGAGCCTGCGCGAAGGTGAACTGGGTGTCGAAGTCACCCCCGGCGAGGCGCTCGCCTCCGGGCCCGTCGTCGTCGCTGCCGTCACGCAGCTGGCGGGCGTAGGCGACCCATTCGTCGATGAGCACCACCGCGGGGCCGAAGCGCTCGAACAATGTCGTGAGGGCGGCGCCGGGGCTGGTGCCGGCCAGGTCGTCGGCCCGCACGATGTCGTAGCCGTCCTTGCCGCCGAGCTGGTAGGCGAGGTGGCCCCACAGAGTGTGCAGACGGATGCCGCCTCCGACCGACTTGGGTGCCGCCGGGGAGATCGCCTGGCCGACCATCACGGCCCGGTTCACCTTGGAGGGCAAGGTGAGTTCTTCCTCGGCCAGGACTTCAGCCAGCCCCGGCAACTTCGCCGCCTCAGGGCCGGAGGCCAAGTGATACAGCGCGATCAGCGAATGGGTCTTGCCCCCACCGAAGTTGGTCTGCAACTCGATCACCGGATCGCCGCCCGCACCCGACAGGCGCCGGGCCGCCCCGGCCAGCAGGTCGCGCAGGCCCTGGGTGATGTAGGTGCGGGAATAGAACGCCTGAGGATCCCCGTATTCGGGCTCGGCGCGGCCTTCGACGACCTGCTCCAAGTCGGCTGCGTACTCGGCCTGCTCGAACCGCCCCGCGGCCACGTCGGCATGAGGCGCGATGATGTCCCGCCACGGCGTCAGCCCTGCCTGCGGCGTTCCCTCGGTCGGCTTGGCCGCGGTGCGGCGGCGCTCGCTGCGGGACTCCTCGTCGAACATCTGGCGCATCAAGTCCCGGCGCAGGACCCGGATCTGGTCGCGCTGGTCGCTGTTGCCGAAGGCCTCCAGCACCCGCTCCATCGAGTCGAGGGCCCGCACCGTGTCGTCGCTGGTCAACGACTGCTGGTGGGCCCAACGGTTGCGCACGTCGGACACCTCGAACACCAGCGACCGCACCGACGGACCGAACCCGTGGCTGAACACCTCGTTCCAAGTGGCCTTGATGCCCTTGAACAAGAACGCCGAATCGCCGACCGAAGGCTCACGATCAGGCTGATGGAGCTTCGAGTTGACCTGCTGGAGCCAACCGTCTCCGTAGAACCCCCGCCAAGTCGCCTCACACGCCGGACCCAGCCCGTCACGCAACAGATCCAGCGCCTTGGCAACCCGCTCAGTGTTGGCCATCACCATCGAACTCAGCTCCCGTGACCGGCGACAGAAGCAGAGACGGCTTCAGCCATGCCCAAACGACGCCACGACGCAGCGGCCATCACGATGCGCTACCGATCATGACGGTGCTCCTCGTCTCAGCCACTCCGAGACATCAGCGCCCGTGCGAGAGGCCGCGGAAGCGAGGCCATGCACGGCCTGCGCCGCCACCTCAGGCCGGAGTCGCGTTATCGCACGGTACTCAGCCCCGTCTTCGCTGGTGAAACGCCAGTTCGAAGAATCGCCGTGTGCGAGCACTGCACGCTGGTGCGTCGGAGCGAACTGTGGCATCGCCAGACGGTGTGGGCTCGAATCGAAACCGATGCGGATGGCGTCACCCTCAGGAGAGCGGATCATGGCCGCGGGCTTCTTGGCGTCGAGGCTGATGCGCAGCAAGGGGAACGCCCGACTCTCGTCGAGACGGACGCTGTCGCATAGGGGTTGTATGCAGAGCCAGTAATCTCCATGCTGACCTCGAAGGACGACGCCCAATTCAAGCCTCGGCCGTGTCGCGCCAATACTGCTTGAACTCATCAGGATGGCTAGCGACTCATTCGCAGGCCCTCCACCGACAGCGGCAACAAGATCACCGACCGCCCTCGATACGGCGCTGTCCCCCATTCCGATTCCCGACAGGCCTCTCGCGATCGCCTCTCGGGCCAGGTCCGGGGCGTCGAGAGCTGTGAACTCATCGGCCACCCCCGGATGGCTCTTCAGCTTCGCCGTTAGCTGGCGAAGCGAGCCCCCCGGTGGGGCGACCTCAAGATGCTCCCGCACGGACTCGTGATCCCAGACCTCCCCGACTCGCTCATCGTGCAGCGCCTGCTCGAAATCGCTCGCGAGCAGCTTCACGAACTGCGGCCCGGCGTCAGTGGGCTCTGGTAGCAGCGCTCTGTGCACCAGCGCCGCCCCGTCCAAGTCGGAGTTGAACGTCGCGAGGATCCGCGGAGTCGACTCGCGCAGTGTGTTGATGCCTCGGAAGGCGAACTCGGGCATCAGTCCCTTGAACACCATCTCAAGGTCGGCTCGGATCATTCCTGGTAGTTCGCTGTATGTGGCAATTCTATCCTTTTCGTGGCCCGCTCGGGCTACCTCTGGTTTACCAAAAAGGAGAACAACAGTATCATTCAGTTTAAGCACAAACTCATTAGACATATCTTCATATACTTGTTCAAAGTTCGCCTCTTCAATGAGACGATCTGAGATACTGATCAGCCTTTGAACACCACTGAAGATCACGATGACTGTAAGACGGTCCTGACGGCTCTCAGATATTGCATGGATCGCCTCAATTGTCGTCGCTGAGTCATCATCAAATATCCGCCAGTCAATAATCAGCAAGTCAGCGATCGACGCACCGCGACGGGCAAGCTTCATAAACTCATTCGTGTCATCAGGTGGCTTCAGGATGCTGCACACGATATTCTCTGCAAGGAATGCGCGGACGAGATCAACTGCAAAAATAGGAGTCTGACCATCCGTATCGGGCAGAACTAGACTAGGAACAGGTTCCCCCAAACCACTGTCAATATCTTCGCCACTGTCAACATCTTCAATCTGTGGATCTTCTCCAGAGTCCTGCCGATCGTTCTCGATACAGTCGTCAATCAGGAGGGCCGTTCGGAAGAAGTCGCTGATCGCTGTCATTGTCTCTAGTCCCTTGGACTGAGTAGAAACTCAGCGCCGTTGTGGCAGTCGCCGAGGCTTATGTCCCAGCCAGCCCTGTCGAGGACCTGACTGGCAATGGCTAGGCCCAAGCCGCTACCTCCTGGCTTCATCGTGAATCCGAAGTCGAACACCCGATCCGCTATATTATCAGAGATTCCAGGGCCACTGTCTCGATAGACAAGGGCCTTCTCCTGAGTACGTAACTCGATGACGTTAGTGGTATCAGTTCCAGCCTGTTGTATCCAATAGAGGCTGTTGTCAATCAAGTTGATGAAGACCGGATAGAAGGTCGACACATGCCCGAGAATCTTGACATCTTGAAACCATCTGGTGGGCACAATCTGGACATTCGTAGACCGGAGACGCTCCCGGAAGAGTTCGTTGAGAAACCCTGAAATGTCGCTTCCCTTGATGATAGTCTTCGTTCGCCTAAGCCTTCGCTGCATTGGCGTCAGTAGTGTGAGATAGCTGTCAAGGTGGTCGAAGTCGCGCCGCAGATCCTCGTAGAGCCCGACCAGTTGCGGGTTCTTCTTTGCCCAGGATCCGACCCTTCGCACATCGCTTCGGATGCTCGCGACCGTCGCTCGGAACTCGTGGTCGACCACCGCCAGCGCCATACCCAGCTGCACGTACTCGAGCTGGTCATCGGCCTGGGCGCGCAACTCGACGATCTCAGCGTCGGCAGCGGCCGCTAGCTCCGCCGGTGCCGGAGCGCCGCTGCTGAACACCACATCGCTCGCCCGAATGAGGTTCGCTACTCGTAAGAGCGCCCTTCGAGAGTCAGCAGCCAGCGACTCCAACTCATGTTCGAACTCTGCCTGCTCGTGGATCCAGCCAGTGCTCGCCGAGCCGCTCGGACGGGCTATGCCTGCGAGGCGCTTGTCGAAGTCCGCTCGCAGTGTCCGAAGCGTGGAGGTTGCGTTTGCGTTCAAATCCGATAGCGCTCGGTCGGCTTCGGCTTGGGCGGTTGTCATCTGTTCCGTTGCCGCGGCGATCCTTCTCTTGACGAACCGGTCTCGTTCCTGCTCGTCCGCGTCGCGCGCAGCCAGGCGTGCCTCCGTGGCCCCGGCCAGGTCATCGACGAGTTCGAGCGCCGGCCGTAAGTACGACTCTTCTACGTCCGCTGCGCCTCGCTCGACGAGCATCATGTCTTGGCGCATCGGCCCCGACGGCGCGAAGCCGTCCGGCTCATCGAACCCGAGCGGTGCCGTCAGCTGACTTAGGGCCCGTCTGGCCTGTGCGATCTGTCTCGTGGCCGGTTGGAGCCGGTCGGCGGCAGCAAGCTCCGTGCTGAGGTCCTCGACTATCTCCGATGCCCGTTCCTGGAAGTCGGTCTCAGTCAGGTACTCGACGGCTGATGAGAGCTGTGATCGCAGTTGCTTGCGTCCCACCGCGGCTTGTCTCTCGCGTTCTCTACGGATCTTGTCCTCTCTGACCAGGCGCTCACGGCCCAGTTCGTAGGCGCGGACCTGGGGAGCATCGGGTCGGAAGTACTCGGCGGCCAGTTGTTTAAGCAGATTGATGAGGAGTTCTCGAAAGTCCGAGTAGGCACGACCGCGCGTGAACCCCTCTCGGCCCGCCTTCTCGTGCAAGCCAGGGTTCTGTTGACTCGTGAGGCTGACGGCGCCAAACATCCTCCGGTAGGAGAAGAAGTAGTACCCGGCGCCCAAGGTCCGTCTCTCCTCGATCTCGAGGTAGTCGAAGTCGGGACGGCCGTACGGCTGCACCCTGATCCCATCCATGTAGACGTACAGGCCGCCGAGACGCTTCAGCTTGGCGTTCATAGACCCGAACGCCTCGGGGTCGAGCCGCGACTCGCTGGCCATTCCCTGCACCACTCCGAGCTCGAACGAGAACTGCCCGCAACGCGGCCGCAACGAGTCCGGGCACCTGACACTGATGTCCGTCGCGTCCTCGTCGAAGATCCTGATCGTGCCGACGAAATCGCCTGATTCGTCGAATTCGCCGTGGATGTGGTGATCCGCCTGCTCGAAGTCCGCCACTCCGAAGAAGTCGCCGGGCTGCAGCAGGCTCTCCGAGTCGCCGCCGCCCCGATGATCGACAAAGTCGACGGCAAAGTTGGGAGTGGATGCCTCGCCGAGCCAGGAGTCGGTGAAGCCGTGAAGCGTCCTCTCGAACAGCGATGCTTCTTTGGATCCAGGCGTGCCGATCTCCGCGGCGAGATCCTCCGACACCGAGGAGATCATGAACATCGTGCCGGTCGGGCCGAGCAGCCCCAGATCGGGCACAGCCCGGAAGGGGTCGTCCGGCAGCGCGTCCAACGCGGCCTCGATGCCGTCAAGTGACGGCGACCACCGCTTCGCGCTGTCCCGCTGTCGGAGGCGGTTCAAGGCCTCTGCCAGCGGCTCCTTGAGGCGGACCACATCGGCAGCCGTCAGCTCGTCGTCGTCGAGTTCGACCAAGCCGACGGGCACCTCGTCCAGGTCGATGCCGGGAAGTTCGAACATCTTCCAGTTGACCAGCGCCGCGATCGCAGGGCAGCGATCCCGCTTGGACAAGACCAGGACTTGGCTACCGAGGGCGCCGATGGCGAATCGGCCGATGCCCTTCTCACCGAGCTGCACTCTCGGACTCATCCCTGCGGGCCTCGGCGTCGAGTCCGGCTCCAGCTTCGACTCGGTGGCGATCGTGAGCCATGACCGCTCGAACGTTTCGCGGTCCATCCCTACGCCGTCGTCACTCACCACTAGGACGTTGTGCACTCTGTAGTAGTCGGCTATCGCCATGGTGGCGTACGCGTCGTGGGCGTTCTTGAACAGTTCGCTGAGTGCAGTCGGGAGGTTGGCGATCTGCTGTCGCCCCAGCATGTCGACCGCTCGGGCCCGAGCCCTGAACGCTGTCATGCCGCGCTCCTCGCAATCTCGGGAGTGTCATCGCCGCCAGGTGCACGCGAGCGCTGGGCGCTGCCGATCCGATTGCTCGCGAACTTCGCTGCGTGCTCAATCAGGTGGTGCCCGAAGCGTCGGGCGAGCGCTACCGGTACCGCGTTGCCGATCTGCCTCGCCTGCGACGCCAGGCTTCCAGTGAACCGGAACTCGATGGGGAACGTCTGTAACCGGGCCGCCTCGCGGGCGCTGAGCGCTCGATCCTGGTCCGGGTGTCCGAAGCGCCCGTTGCTGTAGCTGACGCACTTCGTCGTAAGGGCCGGCGCCGTCTTGTCCCACCTCAACCGGCCATACACGTCGGTGTGGCCGTGGAAGCCGCTCCGGTGGCAGTCGGGCCAGAGACGCATGGGCCAGTCCCTGCGGTCGCCGCCCTCCGGCGTTGCGCGAATCCGGGCGAGGTTCAGCCTCGACAGTCGCATGGCCCGGTGGCTGCTCACTTCAGGGTGTTCGTCGCCGGCGGCGATCGGGGGCAGATCTTCGATCCAGTCGCGAACCGTCGTATGCCGCTGCCGGGCGCCGGGACCGTGGGTGGGCGCCGGCATCTCGATCGGCCCGAGGCGGCTCGCCAAGAAGAGAAGCCGTCGCCGAGTCTGGGGTACGCCGTAGTCGGCGCTGGAGATCGTGTCGTAGGCGACGTGATGTGTCTTGGAGACTTCGTCGACGAACTCGGCGAAGGGACCCTGCGAAGCACTCAGACGCCGCATGCCCGGCACGTTCTCGACGAATATCAGTTCAGGGTTCAGGGACTCGACGAATCTGAGGAACTCCAGCAGCAGGAACGAACGGCCGTCACGGTACGTCGGCGCGTGGCGGTGCCCGGCGAAGGGCTGGCAGGGCGCGCACCCCGCGAACAGCCTGACCTGGTCCCCTGCAGGCGGTAGCGCAGCTCGAATCTGATCGACTTCGAGGTCGTGAATGTCACGTTCGATGACAGCGGTTGTCGGGAAGTTCAGCCGGAAGGTCGCAGCCGCGTCCATATCCCAGTCGACGGCCACCGCTGGAGCGATGCCGGCATCGGCGAAGCCCAGCGAGGTGCCGCCGCAGCCCGCAAAAAAGTCCGCGAGCACGACCTCGTCGTATGTGCGCTTTCCCATAGTGCTGCTTCTCTCTCACACTCGGTCAAGGTTCAACGCGCGCTCTGCTGCTGCGCGCGATCGCGTCGGCTATCGGCCCCAGGCGCGCCGGACCTGAGAAAGCACCGTAATCGAGCAGCATCCTAATGTCTTCGATCTCCATGGCCGCGATTGCCCGGAACACTCGCGGAATTGCAGAGGCTCGGGACTTGGATGAAGGTTCGTTGATGTCGTAGGCACGGCAGAAATCGGTAATGTCGGCAAATGTCGGCATGAAGGACTTCTCGTCGAACCTCTTGGCGAGTTCCATGACAATGTCAACGGTCTCCTCTGGCAGATCCAACTTCCTGACGCGCTCCAGCGCGGTGATCGCCCCCTTTCGTCGGTCGCCCCCGACCGCTGCTGTCCGAGTTGCGCGGTTGGGGCGGGGAGCCATGTTCCGTACCGGACCGTCGTGTGCGCTGATCTCTTGGAGTGACCGGCTGACCTGCTCCAGTCCGTGCTCTCGCACGAGGTCGCGCAGCGATGCAGTGAGTCGGTCTCCCGTCACGACAAGTGTCCCTTCTCTGACAAGGCACGGCGTACTTCTTCAGCAAAGAGGAAGAACAGTTCGGCATTCCCTGAATACCTGTGGTCGCCTCGCATGATCTTCGGAAAACCACGTGAGAACAGGATTTCGTTGCCGAAGATCCTCCATTCGTGCTTGGCTGCCTCGCGGCTAATGTCGGCCATCGCTCGCTGCTTCTCAGGTCCGCCATCATTGCCGCCGTCATAGAAGCCGTTGTTGATGGCGACACCGAGTACATCGATCTCATGTGTTGGATTGCTCCGCCGAAAATCCTCAAGCGATCGCTGAAGCAGCGGAAATCCGATGGTGGCGAAGTACTCCGGCCGAACAGGAACGAGAACATATCGTGACGCGTGGTAGGCAGCACGAGTGAGCACCGATTCCGTTGGGGCGCAGTCGATGAAGACGATGTCGATGTCGTCAAAACCATCCGCAATGAACCGTGCTAGAGCTTGTTCATCAGCGTTCGATGCAGCGCGCAGGCTGTCAGAGAAATCGAATCGAGAAGGTATGATCCGCAACTTGTCCTTACGGCGATGCCTGATTGGTCGCGCCACGTCGGATGCCCTCAGCCGTGTAGGCGAGGGAGCCGTGCCTGGAGGTTGAAATCCTTTGAACACGTCGACTATAGACGGAGATCTGTCGTCCAAGAACCGCTTGTATCCTTGTTCACCGGCAAGCTCTACCGGTGGTTGCGACTGAGGGCAGCATAGACGCTGTGGGCTGAGTGCCAGTGGTGGAGTTTGCGGGGCATGGTGTTGAGGTGGTCCTCGATGATCGCGAGCTGGACTGTGCCGACGTCGAGGTCGGTGCCTTTGGGCAGCCAGCGTCTCAGCAGGCCGTTGGTCTGCTCGTTGGTGGGCCGCTGCCAGGGGCTGTGGGGGTCACAGAAGTAGACGTCGATGCCCAGCGCTGTCTCGATGTCTGACCAGCGGGCCATCTCGCGGCCCTGGTCCCAGGTGAGGGTCTTGACCAGGTGCCGCGGTTGGCGGGCCAGCGCGGCGGTGACCGCGGCGGCGGTGTTGGGGGCGTCGTAGCCGCCGGGCAGCGCGACGGTGAGGGTCTGGCGGCTGGTGCGCTCCACGAGCGTCGCGACCGCGCTGCGGTTGGCTTTGCCGATGATCAGGTCGCCCTCCCAGTGGCCGGCCTCGCGGCGGTCCTCGACACTGGCCGGGCGCTCAGCGATCGCCTTGAAATCGCCCAGCGGGCTGGGCTTTCGCGTGTGGCGGCCCCTGGGCCTGCGCCGCCGGCAGCGCCGCGGCAGCAGCCTCCAGGAGCCCTCGGGCAGGCCCCGGGCGCCGCTGTGGTCATAGCAGGCGGCGTAGACCGTCTCCGCGCAGATGCTGTGGCCCTCTGCGCGCAGCTGCGCCGAGATCGCGTGCGGCGACATCCGCTCAGCGAGCAGCCCGCCGACAGCCGCGGCCAACACCGCATCGCCCGCCAGCTTGGCCGTCTTGGGCCGACGAGCCCGCCGATCCGCAGCCGCCTGAGCCGCCTCGGCGCCATAGCCGCCGCGCCCGCCGCCGCGCTCGAGCTCGCGATAAACCGTCGAGCGGTGCCTGCCCAAGCGCCGGGCCATCTCATCGACACCGACGCCCGCTGTCGCCATCTCATCGACGCGCACGCGTTCCTCTGAACTGAGACGCTGTGCCATACTGTGAACCTCCACCGGTTGGATGCTGACTTGTACAACCGGCCATCATGGCCGATCTGTCGCATCCACCGGTGGAGTTCGCCACCCATTAGCGCTTGAGACATGTTCGCTTGTGGGTCCAAGTCGATCGCCAAGACGTTGAGGGATAGCGCGAACCTCTTGCAGAGCAGGGTCGCGATGGTCGTCTTGCCGACGCCGCCCTTCATGTTGATCACAGAAATGGCGACTGCCACGCCTGCCTCCCAGCATGTGTCTACACCCGTGCGCTAACGCTGCCACCATAGCGGCACGGCCCAGCCAAGTCGTGCGAGGGAGGCGACACGCGCCCAACCCGGCAGGCTGCCCAGCTTGGCAGCCTGTACTCGCGCTCGATGCGCTGCCTGCACTCTGCCGCAAGCTCAACAAAACTCATAGGTGCCCGGATGCTCCGTCAACGTGTTGGCGAACAGCAGCAAGTCGCCGCGCTCGGGTCGAATCAGCCCGTCATCTGCTGCCCACGAACGCCAGCGCTAGGGCTGTGTACACGGCGCACAATGCCGCGGACTTGCGACATCGCCTCATTCAAGACCGACATGACGGGGCTGGGCCGAGGCCGTCATCGTCTGGACCGGACGAGCGGGTTGTTGTCTTCATGATGCTCTGGTATATCCAACACCATGCTATCTCACGTGAGGCCGGAGGAGGATGGCCGGGTCGCGGGTGGCACCCGCCCCGATGCCGACGGCGAACTCCCCGACGACTACGCGGAGTGGGACGCCTACGTTCCTGACGGCGTCCACGTCTCCGAGGCTGAGAAGCAGAGGCTCCGGGGGGAGCACGAGAAGTACGTCGCTGAGTTGATTGAGGAAGTCGGCGAGCCGACACCCGAAGAGATGGCGCAGGCGGAGGCCTGGTGGCGTCCGATCAAAGAGCACCTGCGCAAGAGTTCCGGCACATGAGCGTCCTGGTCCTCGACTCGGGTGCAGTCACCAGCCTGGCACGCCGAGACCGTCGACGCGCCGCGAACGCTCGCCATTCTGGTGCGGGCACTCCGCAGCCCACAGTGGTTCCCGCAGTCGTTCTGGTCGAATGCCTGACGGGGCGTCAGCGCACCGACGCGGTGGTCAACCGCTTCTTGAAGAGGTGCAAGGTCGTCGACGCTCCCGATGAGAAACTGGCCCGCCGGGCCGGCTCTCTGCGGGCGCGGGCGGTCAGGGCTCGGCCGTCGACGCCGTGGTGGTAGCGATGGCAGAGCCCGGCGGAGCGGTCCTGACCCACGACATCGAGGACCTTCAAGCGCTGGCCGCCCACGCCCGCAACGTCAGCGTCTTCGCGGCGTAACCGCGTCGTGGTGCAGGCGATCAGACTGCGTGGCCAGCAGGCGGGCTCGCCGGCGCCGGTGCGCGTCACGGCGCTGGACCCGCTGGCTAGATTGAACTTCGATACGCTCGACGCTAGGAGCCAGATGACCGACAGTTGGTGGCAGTATCCTCCCGGCGAGCCTGATGGGCATCTCGTTCTTCTGCCCGTCAAGGACCAAGCCGACCTCTGGGCTCTGGGTCCAGTCGACATCGGGGACTCCGAGTACGCGCTGGCCGTGCTGGCTGGTCCTTCTTGGCGGGCTGCGCAACTTCTGCCGTGGGCGAAGCCGGGCCAGGAGTGGTGGGTCGCAGGGCTAATCGTCGATGACCGGGTGGCACCAAAGGGTCACTCCTCATTCAGCATCGTGACCGATGTGTGCAAAGTCGTCGCAAACGGCAGGCATTTGCGATTGGACGGCGCCGAGGGTGTAGCCCTCAATGACGTGGGAAGCTACGAGTCGCTGTCGGAGGGCCGGGTTGCTGCTCAGAGATGGGTGCAGGCATCGGTTCCGGCCCGCATGCGGAAGTACGTCGCTGCGCTGTACGCCCCGCCGGAAGCGACACGGCAGCCGCTCGTGCCGGCTTCCGAGGCGTGACCGCCATTCTGAGCCAGTACGCCGCAACGGTCCGCGACATCGCCATCCTTGCAGCCGCTGCTCTAGCCCTGCTGAGCTTCGGGCTGAGCCTGCGGACCAGCGTGGATTCCGAACGGGGACGCGTCGTCGTGTGGCGACTGCCTCTGCTTCGCCATGTCAAGATTGAGGGCCAGGAGATTCGGAGGCCCTCGGCGCGCGAACTGGCCCAAGAGTCCGAAGACCAAGACAGCCGCACGCTAGTTGAGGGCGACCAGAACGCCGCAGCCAGCGCGGGACAGGCGACCCCAGGCGACACCGTCGAGCATGATGTAGAAGAGCCGCCGACAGCGGTGTCAGGGTGGGTCCATGTCCCCGCGGCCATGGACCGCTCTCGTGACCCGGTCAATCTCCCCATGATTCGCCTCGATCGCACACGACGTCTAGGGAAAACGAGGCTCTACCTTCGGGCCACGGTCGGCGATCAAGACCTGTTGGGCACCTTCCCGAACATTCGAGTCAATCGGCCGGGCGATCCCGCTGGCGAAGTCCACGTCCCGCTGACGGACTCGGATGCTGGGCGCCTACGCGACGCAATTGTTGGGAGTTGGGTCACAAGCCTGTGGTCGTGACGCCCCTGGCTGTGGCGTCCGAATTCACCAAGGCCGACGGTGCGCTGGAACAAACCGGGCGGCGTGCACGCATCACAATCCGATGGCGGCAAGGAAGGCCTCAGCTTCCTCGTCGGAGATTGTGTCGTCCTGAAGCATCTCAACGGATTCGACAATCCCCACGCCCTGCGCCGCGGCCAACTCATCCAACGACCGCATGGTCCAGAAGTCCTCAATGTCCAGCATCACCAACTGCGCCTCGAAGCCGGGGTTGCAGATGGCACCGACCCTGCACCGCTCCTCAAGGTCTCGGCCATCAGCACTTCGAGGGTCGGTGCTCTCGGTCGTCATACCGGCAGGTTCCCCTGGGAGGGTGCGGAAGCCGCGGCTGCGACGGTGGCCGCACCGGTGCGCAGGTTGGGCCAGGCGGCGATGAGGCCGTTGTAGGCACCGGCCTCGGTGGCCCAGCCCTTGTCGTTGGCCTTCTGATACAGCAGGTAGGCAAGCTGGCGGGCCCGATCGCTGTTTCCGCCAAGGACGTGTAGCAGTTCCGCTGCCTCAGACTCTGAGCGCTCCAGTGCGGCAGCCAAGTGTTGGGTGGCTTCCCACACCGTGAGCCGGTCGTCGTGCACGGGCGACCAATCGGGATCGAACTCGCCGCGCACGAACAGGCGGAACTTGCCCGCTCTGGCCTCACCGATGCCGGAGGCCTCGATGCCGTCTAGAGAGGTGTTCTTGGCCCGGGCAAGTCCGTCGGCTTCGCCTGCGGGAGCCGGGCTATAGCCGTGCTCGGCGAACCAAGTCAGCGCGAAGCGGGTGTCCGCATCGAGTTCAGCCTCTTCGCCATCGAGCACCTCGCCCAGTACATCGTTAATGATGGCCAGCGCGGCCGACACTGGCATCGACGATCCGTCGGCCTCCACCACCTTGGCGTAGCGGGAGAACACCTTGATACCCGGCCCGATGGCCGACTGGGCCATATCCACCGGCGCGATGTTGCCCGACTGCAACACCCACACCGCCCCGGGAAGCTCTTGGCGTAGCGCTGCCATGAACTCACCACGGGTAGCGAGAACCGCGGACTCGGGCCGTGGCCGACAGGCAAGCAGGACGGATGAGGCCAAGGCGTTCGTGCCAACCGACAACATCCTTCCGGATCTCTCGGTGCGCATCGGCCAAGTGGCACTGACCTGCAGGCCAGCATCGACAACTGCCTGTAGGAACGTATCCCAACCCGTTGTTCGGATCTCCCCTTCCTCGCTCTCGGTCGCCTTGTACGCGTAGTAGACCGTTGCGGGGCCGCTGGCTGGCTGATTCTGTGCAACATGCGCCATGAACTCTGCCATTCCAGACTGAAAGTGGTTCTCCGCCGCCTTCTTGGATCCATGCTGGAATCGGTTTGCGACGAGCTCTTGAGTCTTGGGTGTCAACAGGGTCGAACACTCGTCAGGCCACACGTCTGACAGGTTCCTGCGCAACCACACGTAGAAGAAGTCCGAGACTTCAGAGTATGTGACATTGTCGTAGTACGGCGGATCGGTCGATATCACGGCCGCTTCAGACTCCAAGACACGCGCTCGTGCATTCCTCTGAGTGGCCTCACCGATGGCGGTGGATGCAGGCATGTGCTCGACTGCCTTCTTCAGCCAAGTGACCATCGCCATCCAGCTGCCTGTGGAAGATGAGAATGGGTTGACTTCCGCAAAGTCCCAGGTCATTGGAATGGCCTGGCGACTGAATGTTCCACGGACGAACTCGCCGGAGCTACTCCATGTGCAAAGCGTCGACCAGTAGTCGGCGCACTTGTCGACAGCAAAGGCCAAGTAGGTCACGACCGCGTCGGCGTATGCGTCCGCCCCGCGGCCACCGTCACGAAGCCTTAATCCATCTATAGGCAGGCCTGCCTTCACCGCGTGCGATCGCACCCGCTTTGCGACCCTCCCGAGAAGCGCAGAGAACGTCGTGAGAGCTGTCAACTGCCGTGGCAAGAAGAGCTTCCACCACTCATCGAGGCCATAGACCTGAACGCTGATGCTCCGTGCCATGGATGGCAAGGGAAAGACCGGTTTCCACTCAGGCTCCTCGCACTGAGCGGCCTCGCAGTGCTGTCGGGTTGGCGGGCAATAAACTCGGCCTCGCTCGCCCTGCGCTGCCACAGCCATTAGCTGCTGGGCCATCCGTAACGTTCGAGCCTCGGTCCGGATGTAGTCAAGAGAGACCGCCGCGCCCGTAGCGACACAGGCTCCGCCAGCCCGATTCACGTTTCGCTCATGGGAGGGTTCGCCGCCTTCGCGTACTACGTAGTTGATGGTCATGGTGTCGCGGTCCATGATCGGTTCGATCCAGACCTTGGGCTTGCCCGGCCTCTTGGCGAGTGTCCACGACGCCACCAGCGGCACATGCCCGGACCAACTCGGGTCGGGCGATTCCACGGTGCGAGCCCAGATCCAGGCGATTGGTGTGAGCTTCTCGCCCTTCGGACTGGTGGCGTCGGGGTACAGATGCCCGATGCGCTTGTTGGCCTCCTTGCGCATCCACCTTCCGTAGGCCTCCACATCGGCAGCCAGCCCCTGAGCCCGCGCCCAAGTAGTGAGGGTCTTGTCGACATCGGGGTGTACCGGCGGCATCCCTGCGAAACGAGAGGGGATCTCGATCGTGGCCTTGTTGATAAGCACCGCCACGGGGTTCAGGTCACCTGCGAGCGCTGTGAGACCGAGCCGCTGAGCTTCCAGCGGTATGGCTCCTCCCCCGGCGAAGGGATCCAAGATCGGCGGCGGTCCGTCGGGAAAGCAACGGTCGATCTCAGCCCGGGCCTCGGCCAGCACGTCGGGGTTGTTGGAGTTCTCCCACTTGACGAGCCGCTCCAAGATTCCGAACAGTCGCTGCCGCTCAGCATCGATCCTGTTCGTGCGCTCCTCCTTCTGCTCGTCGGTCTCGCCGTCGGGGGCAGCGAACTCGTCATAACCGGAGGGATCGTCCACCAGCGACGCCCAGATCACCGCCCGAGCCGCCGCCAGCGGCCGCCGAGCCCACCAAAGATGCAGCGTCGACGGATGCCCATGCCGAATCGACTTCTCCCGCGCCGCCTCCCGGTTGATCGCCGCCAACGGCAGCGCCACCTCAATCAACTTCGGCCGATATCCCGCATCAGTCACAACCGCCCACAGTACCCGACCCCCGAGACGCCCCCGCGGCGACCAGCGGGTCGATGCTGCGCCCCGCCGTGCGGGGTTCACGGCGCGCGGCTCAGCGGCGCTGGCCCCGTAGAGGACATGGCCGCGGCGCTACTCGCCACAGCCCGTCCGCGCCACCGAGTTGATCGGGTACGCGGCGCGGGGCTGCGCAGCCTGACACGCCCGGCGCAGTCGTTGGCGTCGCGTCGCGAGATTGGAGAGTGACCTCTATCGAGCACGAGAGCGCGGATGGACGGAACTTGCTGGCGTGAGCCGGGCAACAGTGATCCCGAGCAGCACCTCAAGTTGCTGCCGGTGAAGAGGGTCGAGGATCTCTGGGCACTGGGCCCGGTCGACGTGGGAGGGCCGCTCCCGGTCATCGCCGTGCTGGCGGGCCCGCGATGGCGAGCCGACCAGCTGCTGCCCTGGGCAAGGCCAGGCGAGGAGTGGTGGGTAGCCGGGCTGAAGGTCGATGACAGGACAGCACCCCGAGGCCACAACTCGCGGAGCCTGGTCGCTGACGTGTGCCAGGTCGTCAAGCTGGGCACGCATCGGCACCTAGCCCGAGCCGAGGGCGTGACAGTACGAGGTCACCTCAGATCCCGCAGGCTGCCGGCCGTTCTCGCCGCCTGCTCTGGCAGCACCACATCGATGTCGCAATCCTTGAGGAACACGTTCGTGCGTGCGTCGATGCTCTGGCGCCCCGACACGCATTCGGCGAGCACGACGGAAGGCACGACCGGGGGCCAGAGGTTCCTGTCCCTCAGAGATCTGAGCCGCGCGGCGCGTCGCCTGTCGCGTCTGGCGAGCTCGGTGACAGCCACCGAGTCGAGGATCAGCGTGCTCACTGGACCGATCGGGCCTTCTCGAGGGCTTGCTCTATGCGGTCCGCCCAGGCCTCGGCCTCGGCCACCTCCTGCGGGGACGGCTCTCCGACCTCTCTGATGAGCTCGGCCAGATAGCGGTCCGCCCTATCTCGTGCCGCCTGCCGACGCGCCTGAACTGCGGCCTCCCCGTCGCCCGTGCCGTCACGGCCGTGGGTGCTGCGCTTGTCTCCCGGTTCGTTGTCCGCTGCATGGACCGCCGTGTCGGGCGCCCCATCGGCGTCCGGGCTGCTCAACTCGGAGGTTCGGGAGGCGACAGCACTCGCAGAAGCCCGGACGTCGGGCCGCACACCTGTCGACTTGCCAATCATCGTCATATATCGAAGTATACTATGCTTACGTCATGAAGCAACGTCCGTCATGGCGCGGGAAGCCGGCAGCCGGAGCGTGATCGCCGCATGTCCGAGACTCTTCGAGAACTCATCGACGGCGCAGAAGCCAGCGGGGGCTGGACCGAACTCGCCAAGGTGGTTGCGCCGTAAGCTCCGCCGTCGCCACGGATGTGTAGCGTGACCGTCGGTCTTCTGAAGTAGTTCAGCTATCGTGGGGGCATGGCAGCAGTCGAGTGCATGTTCTCAGAGTTCTTGCGGCACCCGCGGAGTGTGGTGGCCGAGTTGGGCGAGGGCGATGTGGTGCTGCGGCGGCGCAACGCGCCTGCGCTGCGTCTGATCCGAGCGGACCGCCACGAGGACCGCTCAGCGGCATTGGAGGCCTCCGCGCGGTTGCTGCGCAACGTGGCCGTGCACAACCCGGCCGCGCTGAGCGGCGCGCTGGCGGAGGCGTTCCCTTGGGTCGAGTTCCTGCCAGATCCCGAACGCGAGGTGTTCGCTGAGGAGCTGACCCGGACGATGATCGCTACGTCCTCGGTGGACAACTGTGCGCCGTTCGCTCAGCTGGTGCGCGAATGGAGGGCCGCGGCCGAGATTAGCGCCGACCCGGAACTCGCTCGGCGGCTCGCTGAGCCGATCGACAATCCTTCAGGCGGTCCCGTCCTGGTTCCGCCGGGCTGAGAACTGTGCCGAAGCGACGCGAGCGCGTCGCTCCGCCGCCTTCGGCTCAAGGCTGGGACTTCCGCTACGCCACCAACGACGCGGCCCGGGGATGGACTGAGACCTGCGCGACGGCGCCGGGCAACGCCAGAACCGCATGGGAGGCGATCACCGGCGACCCGCGCCGGCGAAGCAGTCGCCAGCACCTGCTCAAGGGCCCGGCCAGTCGACGCTCGCTGGCCGGCGTCGAGATGGAGCAGTGGCAGTACGAAGTCACCTCGGGCGGCCGGATCTGGTACTGCATAGACGACAGCACCCGCACCCTGTGGATGACCGAGGTTCACACAGGTCACCCCAAGGCAACCGAGTAGCTGCGGTGGTTGAGCGTCGCCTCGCGGCCTCCATCACGACACGCCATGGTCCGGATTCCAAATGGCGCAGAACTGCTGTAGAGGCCGTGTGAGATATTCTACGACCGAACCAGAGAACCCGTCCCGCGCGAGTGCCCGCCATTCCGAAGATCATGTGCTACGCGTAGGCGACGACTCCCCGGGATCACGAGAGGTCGAGGCCAGATGACCCGCCCGAACGACCACAAGCACGGCGACATCCACCACGGCTATGCTTCATGCCGTGACCAGTGCCCAACGTCGAGCCGCTCTCGAAGAGTTCGACCGCGCCCTCGGCAGCTATCCGGGCGCGGCGGAGTACCTGGACCAGCAGCGCGCTATCGAGCGCCGCAACGACGCCTTGGCGTACGAGAGCCTCGCACCCAGCGCACCAGCCCCAGCGAGCGCCGAGGCCAGCTGAGTCCAGGGGCCCGCGACTACGCCACCGTCGTGCTCGACGCGTGGCCGGTGCTGCGCGCCTACGGCGGGCAAGAACCCGCCCGCAGCGCGCTGCGCGGCCTGCTCCACGACGACTCACGCACCGCGGTCATGAGCACCGTCAACCTCAGCGAGGCGATTGGCGCCCTCCTGCAGCAGTTCGGGCCCGAAGCCGCCGACAGCCAGGAGCGCATCCTGCGCGAGCTCGTCGAGATCGAGCCCTCCGGCGCCGACACCGCGGTGTGCGCCGGGCGCGTCCATCTCGGCTGGTACGTCTCGCAGGCCGACTCGATGGCCGTGGCCACAGCCCTGCAGCACGAAGCGCCACTGTGGACTGGCGACTCCGAATTGTTGACCGACGACCGCTGCTGGCTCGCTGTAGACCTGCGCGACCCGGCACGCAGAGCCCTCCAGGAGCAGAACCGCAGCCCCCGCGCCCTCATCGGCCGCAAGCGCCGGCCCACCGACAGGCTCGCGACGCTCAGCGACGACGAACTCGCCGCCTACGTCGTCGAGCCCCTACACCACGACCTCGAACGCCGCCCACCCGCGCCCGACCTTCTGTGAGGGAGACGAGTCACCTCGGGCGGCCGGATCTGGTACTGCATAGACGACAGCACCCGCACCCTGTGGATGACCGAGGTTCACACAGGTCACCCCAAGGCAACCGAGTAGCTGCGGTGGTTGAGCGTCGCCTCGCGGCCCCGTCACGACGCGGCGAGGCTGTGGCCCTGTTGAATCAGCAGTGGTCGAGCTTCGGGGTGGGAGCCATGTTGAGGCTCCCGCCGTGGAAGGTGCCTCGGGCCAGGGCCGCGAACGTGTCGATGATCGACTCGACTTCAAAGACGCGGTTGCGCCTGCCTGCGCTGCGCTGCACGAGGATCCCCTCGTCCACAAGCAGATCGATGCTGCGCCGCGCCGTGCGGGGGTCCACGGCCAGCAGTTCTGCGGCACTCGCGGCGTTGAGGACAGGGTTCGAGGGCAGGGCGTCGATGAGCCGCATCACAGAGTTGGAGCGGCCCACGCCGCCGGCGATCAGCCGGTCCCTCCAGTGCTGTTGAAGCGCTGAGACGTGAGAGACGATGCGCTGGGTGTAGTCGCACGCCTGTGAGCACGAATCGGCGCACAGCTCGATCCACGCAGTGAGCGCGGCGGAGCGCCGAGGGTCGTCGGGGTCGCACACAGGCCGGTTCGAGCGGAGTGCGTCGCTGTAGGCGTCACGGTTCAGGGCCAGCGCGGAGCTGATCGGCGGGCTGCACGCTGTGGCGAGCCCGCTTCGACGCAGCATGAGCTGCACGAGCGCCCGACCGGTGCGCCCGTTGCCGTCGGCGAAGGGGTGGATCGTCTCGAACTGGGCATGCACAACCGCCGCGTGCACCAGCGGGCTGCGTGCAGCCTCGTTGACAGCGGCGACGAGGTCGTCCATGAGCGCAGGCACATGCTCGGGCGGCGGCGGGACGAACGAGGCGTTGAGCGGCGCCGACGACAGACCCGCGCCGATCCAGTTCTGCCGCGTCCGCAGCTGCCCGGCCTCGGGATCGTCGCCCATGAGGGCCGCATGGACCGAGCAGACGTCGTCGATGGTCACAGCCCGGTGCGCTGCGCCGATCTCCAGGGCGAGCCGCGTGGCCGAAACGTTGCCGAGCGCTTCAAGGTCCTGATACGGGGGCCGCCGCCCGCCGAGAGCGAACTGAGCTTCGGCCCGCGCCAGCCGTCTGGCCGACGGTCGGACTCCCTCGATGGTGCTCGACGCAGCGCTCTCAGCCCGCGTCAGCAGCCACTCCGCCGGCGAGGCGGCGCCCGCGGGCAGCGCCGAGACCGCCCGTTCGGCCACCTGCACCCGGTGCCACGCATCGACCGACAGCAACGGCTCGAACCCCGCGATCGGATGCGGCACATAGGCCTGAAAGATCCCAGACGCAGAATCCGTCTCAACCACCGGCCGCGAGACCAGCGCACGCTCATCCCAGAACCTCTCCACCAACCGCCCCATCGCCCGCCTCCGATAGACCTGTCCTGCGCCTTTCACGCCTCAACCACCATGATAGCCATACATAAGGACAATATTCAGATATGTCTCATTGGATTGTCCTTATGGATACTCCTTGCGGACAATCTGGCGACTCTGGCCCCGCAACCGGCTCCGCATGAGTCCGCGACGCCACATGAGCCGTGACGTTGCTGGTGCCGATTGCAGACAGAACGGCTAGACAATCGGGTCGGGACGCACTACAGAGGCAAAGACCAGCAGCCATTCGTGGTTGGCCAGTTCTTTGCGGACAGCATCGAGGTTCTTGAGGATGTTCCGCTTGGCCTCGAAGGGACTGTCTGTTGCGGCCGCCACGAGGGCAACACCGACCTCCCCGGCTACGTCACGAAGTTCTGGCTGCTCCAGCGCGTCCCGACCGAGCAGGACGACCGCGCGGAATCCCTTCTCGGCGGCAGCCCTCGCAAGTTCCGTGTCGGACACGTCGGCACCGTCCCAGCGTACGAACTCGACACCCGCCGGCGCCTCATGGGAGAGGCTCTGGGGCAAGACCGCGTCGTAGAGCAGTCGCACGGTCAACCAGCCCTCAGCAAGAGCAGCCCGACATCGAGCGTGTCCTCGAACGCAGCGTTCGCAAGCTCCGGGTAAGCCGCCACGATCGCCTCGCGTCTGTGCTCGGCGTCAACGCTCGCCAACGCCTTGGCACTGATCCGGTAGCCGGTCAGATGCGGAGTCCCGTTCAGAACAGTGGGATAGAGGCGCGTGTTGGTGCTGGCTTGCAGGAGCCCGATCGCGGTACCGCCGCCGTACTGGAAGGGACGAAACACCGCGTCGATGTCTGTGATGTCCACTCCGAGCGCGCTCTGTCCCGTTTCCACATTCACCCAGCCGTCGCCGCGGTTGACCAGCACGCCACCCTCCGACGTCGCGCCCAGTTGAACCGCCTCAGGGTCCCCGGCGAACCGCGCCAAGGCCGTCACCACCTTACTGGAGACGCGGCGAGGGGTCTGGGAGTTCAGATACCGCCATGTGCGCACAGCCACGACATCTCGGAAGCTCCAGCAGCGGCCCCCGCGGAGTTCCCGAGGCACCAGCAATCGCTGCTTGTGAAGGTGGTTGAGCGACGAAGTGGAGGCTCCGGCCAGCAGTGCGGCCTCCCTCGTGGGATAGACCCCCGAGATGAACACCTCAGGATCCCATACAGCGGGTTCGACATCGCGGCTCAGTGCGCCGAGTCGAAGCTTCAGGGGACTGTCGAGCGACGCGTTGATCCAGCGAAGCAGGCCTTCGATGCGCAGGTCGTCATGCGGCAGCTCATCTGTGAGAATCTGCCGTTCGGGGAACCGAGGGAACTCGCTCAGCACCCTGCTCCTCGTCACCGGACGACATACCAAGACGGACTCGGGCCCGAACCACAGAGGGACATCGACATCGGGCACAAGCCGTCGCACAGAGGCTCCAGAAGCATCGAGACGAACTGACAACCGCAGCGCTGCCAGCGCATCGAGCGCACCGTCTAGGACAACCGCCGGTGCCAGCGCGAACTCATGATCCCTGCTGCGGGCACCCGGCCAGCACTGCAGGTACAGGCGTTCCTCTTCGACGGTTGTCGGGATAGCGCTGGGGTCAATCCTGATCCGGCCCGCAGCATCGCCGCCGATCGCTTCAGCGATCCGGGCTCGGACAGCGGCTTCGACGGCCGGATTCCCGCACAGCGTCGCTGCTTCCAGCAACAGGTCGCGGTCCCCCAAGTCGATCGCCAGGTCGCCCATGGCCCTCGTCGCCTCGAAGTAGTCCAGCCGGGCCGCGATCTCGGCCGCGAACAACAGCCGCTCACGGTCCTGCCGTAGCAGCGGCAAGACCCCCGCGAAGGCCTCGGGCAGACGCTCGGCCTCCGCGGTTGTCAGGTGATCGGTCAGGGCCGCCATGACGGAGGCGAGCGGTTGTGCCCATGGGTCGGCGTTGCGCATCGCCCGCAGGACAGCGGAGAACAGTTCGGGGGACGGCCGTTCTACGGCCGCCATTGGAGGCTTCCAAGTGCGGCGAGAGGGATGTCCTCGTCGATGCGTTCACCGGGCACATCGCCCGGAACCCAACCGGTAAACCTGCCCGGCACCGCATCAATGCCGCTCGGCTCGCGCACCATCACACCTGCGGCCAGCGTCTGCTCCACGGGGAAGATCATTACAAGGTACGGCGGCCGTTGCTCGACTTGCAGGAGCGATCTGGTCTGGACGCCGTTCAAGCCGGCAATCCGATCCGCTGGCACCAGCCAGGAGTGCGGCGCAGGAACCAGCACGCCACCGGGAAGGTGACCGACCAGCGGTCACATGACAAAAAGGCACCCGCACCGAGTTGGCGCGGGGTTGGCGTCGAGTGCTTGCGCAGATGGCAAAGGGAGGAGCGGCCCGAAGGCGGCTCCTCCCTGTCTAGACGGTGACCGACGCTCCCCGCGTCAAGGTCTAGCGTGATTCTACATCCTCGCTGCCAGGCGTCGTCATCACGGGCCCGGCTACCTGCGGTCATGTAGGCGGCCCGGCGTGAACTAGGAGTTCGGAGACGTTCAGGGGGACGCTGGTCTGGGCCGGGTGCAGGGACACGTTCTTGAACGGGTCGGTCAGGTAGCGGACCTCGGGCTCGGCGGTGGGATCCTCGGGGACCGACACGACGGCTAGGCGCCAGCGGTCGCTGTTGTTGTGGGCCTTGCCCACCTGGCGGCGGCTGACGCTGATCTGCTCGGTTTGGGGCAGATGGCCCTTCACCTCGATGAAGTAGTAGACGCCGGTTGCCGGATCCTCTGAGAGCACGTCGAAGCCGGGGTTGCTGTGGTGCTGCTCCTCGGGGATCCGGCCGAGCTTGCGTTCGGCCTTCATGACGGCGGCCACAGCCCGGCGGTCGGTCTCGGCCTTGATGGCCGGATCGGTGGAGACAGCGGGCCGACCGGCGAGCTTGTCCAGTAGTCCTTGGGGCACGACCACGGCGGCTGCGACGATCGTGGGCGGACTGTTGTGCAGGTCGTCCTCTTGGGCCAACTCCAAGCGGCGGCGAGCGAGGCGGGTCTGCAGCTCGTCGGCTCGGGCCCGGGCCCGGCCCGAATTGAGGCGAGGCTTCTTGCCCTTGATCTCCTGAGCCTTGATCTCCTCGGTGCGTTGATCCCAGTAGCGGATCTCCGACTCCAGACGCAACCGGACGGCATCCCAGACCTTCGCGACCCGGGCGCGGGTCATGGCGGCGACCTCATCGAAGTGCGGTCCGGCCAGATGCTCGATGGCCCAGGATCGGGCCGTCTCCTCAGCGGTCCGGCCGGCCCAGTCGAAGTCGAGGCTCCCGTCCAGCAAGGCCTGCTGGTCCTCTGCAAGGGGGGCGTAGTTCAAGTAGGGCTCATCGCCCGGGTCTCGAGTGTTGCCTTGCCGGTCGATCTCCACATAGTGGAACCGTCGCGACACCACCTGGCGGGTTCCGTGGATCTGACGCCCGTCGGTGATGGTGTGGTCCAGATAGACCAGCAGCCGCGGATCGGTCGACGGGTCATCCTCGTCGACCAGCACCGCGCCCTGCTGCAGAGTCCCGCCGAAGTCGGCCAGCACCTTGTTCACCACTGCGGCCAGCAGCGGCGTGCCCGGTGAGATCAGATCGGCCCGCGCCGAGGCTCCCGATGGGCCGTCGCCGGTAGCGCCGGGTTGGATGCGGGCCTTGTCGAAGGTCACCCGCTCGTAGCGGTCATGCACCGGTCCCAAGTCGGCTGCGGCACAGGCCCGGACCGCGGCCGGCACCCGGGTGATCTCGAAACGGCCCTGCTCGCGGCCGGTGATCCGCCCGCCGTACATTCGCAAGGCTTCGGTGAAGAACGACTCCACGAACCACGGCTGCAGCCGGCGGGCCCGGGCGATCTCCATGTCGCGGCGGATCTTGTCGTTGGCGGCCGGATCGGCCAGCCCGGCCACCAGCGCCCGCTCGTCGAGCACCTCCTGCATCTGGCGCCCGATGTCGGTGTCGATCACCTCGTCCATCCAGGCCACACGGGCGGGATCCTCGTCGGAGGCGATGGCCTGCATCAGCAGCTCCCGCAGCGACTTGTTGATCTGAGCGTCGCCCAGCACGTCGTACACCTGGTCGCCGTACACGCCGCGCTGCTCCTCGATCTTGTCGAAGAGCCTCTCGAACACCTTGCCCTCACGGGTCTCGAAGGCGACCAGGTTCCACAGATGGCAGGGCCGCTGCTGGCCGATGCGATGGACCCGCCCGAAGCGCTGCTCGATGCGGTTGGGGTTCCAGGGCAGGTCGTAGTTGACCACCATGTTGGCCGCCTGCAGGTTGACGCCCTCACCGGCCGCGTCGGTGGCCACCAGCACCCTCGCCGTCGGATCCACCCGGAACCGGTCCTGGATGTCCCGCCGATCATGCCGCCTGATGCCGCCGTGGATCCTCACCACCGCCTCCGGGCGCCCCAGCTCGGCCTCGATCCTCCCGGCCACATATTCGAGGGTGTCCTTGTGCTCGGAGAACACGATCAGCTTGCGGACCGGCTCCGACCCACCGTTCGAGCCCGTTGCGGCTTCGAGCGAGTCCGACGGCGCAGGCGCCGCGAAGCGG